>JAEEGL015365506.1_pt1 | contig 18452 bp, 15 predicted proteins | sample 9134231 | NCBI WGS metagenome assembly JAEEGL01 (sample SAMN16246548, study PRJNA631951) | gut metagenome | biome: gut microbiome; feature: rumen; material: fiber-attached | host: Bos | place: Iran: Karaj | collected 2018-10 | reverse complement strand
TTCAATTGGTGGATATAAATTAGTGAATTTTCCTTTTGTTGCTCTTATAGTAGTTTCTCCAAGTCCATCATAGAAGTGATAATTCTTTTTATCTCTTAAACTTGCTCCCATAGTTGCATCAAATACATAGTATTTTCCATCATATTTTACGTAATTCCACATATGAGTATCACTCATAACTAAATATGAATCAATTCCTATATATTGGAATATTAATTGAGATGCTTTAGCAAATCCAGCACATACACTTTTTCCACCAGTAAAGAAACTATATGCTGATTGATTTGATTTAGTAAAAGTAAACATTCTATCATAATCATGAGATGCGACATAATCATATACATAAATTATTTTTTCTTTTTCAGTCATATCTTTAGTTTCACTTCTTATAATATCAAGTTCTCTATCTATTCTTCTAATACCAAAAAAGTATCTTAATTTACTTAGATTACCATAGTTTTGATATGTAATTTTATTATCATAAATTCTGTATGTATTTAATCCAACGAAACTTATTAATTCTGGATGATCTAAATATAAAGTATAGTAACTATTTAAGAAATCATTTTGACAATTATCAGTTTTACATTCTATAACTACTTCATAAGAATCATTTAGACTAGCACTTATTAATTTATCATAAATATAGTAGGCATCTTCACTTAAAACATTTTTTTTAAAATATTCATCACTTTTATATAAATTATTAATATATTCTTTACTTTTTTTGTATTCTGCAGTAACTAGTGGATTACCTTTTATAGGTCTGAAATAGAAGTTAAATAAAGTGAAGCATATGACTAAGATAACATAAATAATAACTCTTCTTTTATTCATCTAAATCACCTACATACATTATATTTTTATCATTAATAATGACACCTGGTATCAAATAATTACTATTTAAATATTCAAGTTCTTTATCTGAACCAATTCCCATTCTTTGTATTATAGAATTATAGTCCATCTTATTAGATAATAAAATAGAATATTTAAGCACTAATGATTCCTCAGTTTCACTTAATGGAACACAGCAGTTATTGTCTATTAATATTTTTCTTTTTTTAATAACACCTATATATTCTAAAAATAATATAATTGCTAATACTTCATTATATTCAATTCCATATTTACTAGAAAGCATATTAATATCATTATTTGCAGATATTTTTAATTCTTGAAATATGTTTTTTAGATTTTCTTCAGTTAATGTTGAATTTAAATTATAAAATTTAATAAACTTTAAATATTTATTAATACTTATTAAGTTATTTACATCTTCTTTTCTTTTTTCATTACTTTTTTTATTCATTATTATGTCATATATTACAAAAAATAAGACATATATGATTGTGAATATAATAATGAAAATTATAAATTCTTTTAATCTCATAACTTACTCCAATTCTATATATTTATTATAAATATAAATTTCTTTTTTTTCTACAAAAAAGTATTTAGTTATGTATTTGATAGTAAAATAACTATTTCTTTTCTTTTTTTAATATAAGTATGCTATAATATTGTAATGAAAAAAGGAGTGGTATTATGGATAAGTTATCACGTGAAGAAGTTTTACATGTTGCTAATTTAGCAAGAATAAAACTTGAAGAAGATGAGATAGAAAAGTTTAGGATTCAATTAAAAAAATTAATTGATGATATTGATAAAATTAAAGAAGTTAAAGACTTTGATGATGAGCAATTAATAACTCCTGTTGATTATGATTCTGAATTAAGAACTGATGAAGAAGGAAAAATGCTGGATTATAAAAAAGTAATGGAAAATGTTCCTCATTCAACTGGAAATTTTGTGGAAGTACCGGTGATGTTAAATGAGTAAGTATTTAGATTTAAGTATTAAAGATATTAATAAGTTGTTAAAAGATAAAAAAATTAAACCTATAGACTTAGTTAATGAAGCATTTGAACGTATTGAGGAAAATGAAAAACTAAATTGTTTTATTACTTTAAATAAAGAAGAAGCAATTAAAAGAGCTCAAGAATTAGAATCTAAAGAAGTTGATAATTTATTCTTTGGAATACCTATAGCAGTAAAAGATAATATCTGTACTGAGGGATTAAGAACTACTTGTGGATCTAAGATTCTTGATAATTTTATTCCTATTTATAATGCTACTGTTGTAGATAAAATAAATGAGAAGAATATGATTATTGTTGGTAAGACTAATATGGATGAGTTTGCAATGGGATCTTGTTCTAAAACTAGTTATTATGGTGCTCCTCATAATCCATGGAATTTTGATAAAATTACTGGGGGATCTAGTGGAGGTAGTGCTGCTTGTGTATCTTCAAGAATTGTACCATTATCTTTAGGTAGTGATACAGGAGGGTCAATTAGACAACCTGCATCTCATTGTGGAATAGTTGGGATGAAGCCTACATATGGAAGAGTATCAAGGTATGGTTTAGTAGCTTTTGCATCAAGTATGGATCAAATAGGTCCAATGACTAGAAATGTTGAAGAAAATGCTGAACTTTTAAACATTCTTTGTGGAAAAGATGAAAAAGATTTAACTAGTGCAAGAAAAGATTTTGAAGATTTTACTAGACTTATTGGTAAAAGTATTAAAGGTATGAAAATAGCTGTTCCAAATTATTTTGTTTCAGATGTAGTATCTAAAGAAGTATTAAAAGAATTTAATAAAATCGTAGAACTATTAAAGAAAAATGGTTGTACTGTAGATTATATTGATATAGATTATATTGAAAATGCTGTTACATTATATCAGATATTAGCAATGGGTGAAGCTAGTGGTAACCTTGCTAGATTTGATGGAGTAAAATATGGATATTCTTATGAAAATCCAGAAAACTTAGAGGATCTTTATACTAAAACTAGACAAATTGGTTTTGGTGATGAAGTAAAAAGAAGAATAATGGTTGGTTCATTTATTTTAAGTGGAAAAAATGCTAAAGTTTATTATGATAAAGCAATGAGTGTTAGAGATGATATTAGAAAAAGTTTTAAAAATGCTTTTAAGAAATATGATCTTATAATTGGACCTACAACTACAGATCCAGCATATGATATTTCTCTTGAATCTACAGATCCTTCTAAATCATTTATGGATGATGTATTAGTAATACCAGTTAATATGGCAGGTCTTCCAGGAATGAATATTCCAATGGGATTTTCAAAGAAATTACCTGTAGGTCTTCATATAATTGGAGATAGTTTTGATGAAGCTAAAATGTATCAATTTGCAGCATTCCTAGAGAAAAAATTAAAACTAAATCTAGATCCAAGGGGTGATAGAAATGAGTAATTATAAAACAACAGTTGGAATAGAAGTACATGCTGAATTAAAAACTAAAACTAAAATGTTTTCAAATAGTGCAAATCACTATGGAAAAATGGCTAATACATGTACAAATGTTATAGATTTAGGATATCCTGGAACGCTTCCAACAGTAAATGAAGAAGCAATACATTTAGGACTTAGAGCAGCACTTGTATTAAATTGTAAGATTAATAAGCATATGCATTTTGATAGAAAGAATTATTTCTATCCAGATAATCCTAAGAATTATCAGATTACTCAAAATAGAACACCTATTGGAGTAAATGGTTACGTAGAAATAGATACTGATAATGGAAAAAAGAAAATAAGAATTCATGATATTCATATAGAAGAAGATACTTGTAAGAGTATTCATAGTACTAAATCTTCATTACTTGATTTTAATAGAGCAGGAGTTCCTCTTGTAGAAATAGTTACTGAAGCAGATATGTCTAGTGCTGAAGAAGCTGTAAAATATTTAGAAAAACTTAGAGAATTACTTCTTTATGCAGATGTTTCTGATTGCAAAATTGAAGAAGGAAGTATGAGATGTGATTGTAACGTTTCAGTAAGCAAAACAGATAAGTTAAATACTAAAGTTGAAGTTAAAAACATTGGATCAATTTCTAATGTTGGGGTTGCAGTTAAATATGAAGAGGAAAGACAAATAGCTCTTTATGAAAGTGGTAAAACATTTAAAGAACAAACAAGAAGATTTGATGATAAAACAATGAGTACAGTATTAATGAGAGTAAAAGAAGTTGGAAATGATTATAGATATTTTCCAGAACCTGATATTCCATTTATAGATTTAAGTGATGAATATATTGAAGAAACAAAAAATAATCTTCCACTTTCTGCAGAAGAAAGAAGAAAAATATATAGAAAAGCAGGTATAAGCGATATTAATATAGAAAAAATAATTCAAAATAGAACTATATCTGATTATCTATGTAAGTTTGATAAGATTAATCTTGTAATAGCAAGTAATTTATTACTTGGAGATATTGCAGCATATTTAAATAAATATGAAATGAAACTAGAAGATACTAAATGTACTACAGATAAATTTAGAACAGTAGTTAATTATTTAGATAAAGGAAAGATTAATAGTAAAATATTTAAAGAAATACTTGATGATATTATGGAAAGTGATTCTTCAATCGATAAAATATTAGAAGATCATAATATTAAAGAGATGAGTGAAGATGAATTAGACAGAATAATCAATACTGTATTAGAAAATAATAGTGCTAGTGTTAATGATTATAAAAATGGTAATGAAAGAGCTATAAAATATTTAATGGGTCAGATAATGAAAGAAACTAAAGGAAATGCAAACCCTAGTTTAGTAAATAATAAATTAATTGAACTATTAAAGAAATAATCCACATAAAATGTGGCTTTTTCTTTCATAAGCATTTATGTTTAAAGCATATTCTATAATAAAAGTATATTTTGTATTTTTGACTACAAAATAATTCTATTTTATTGTATAATTAATATATTGAGGTGGTTAATAATGGGATACATAAGAAGACATAAATTAGCAGTATTTGTAATGTTAGTCTACACTATTGTAGTAGGTTTCACATTCTTTATATATAAATTATTTATTGGTAGTAATGGAAATCCAGTATATGGAGATAGACTAGATGGAATTGAAAAGGTTCCAATTACTGAAGAACAAAAAACAAAAATCGTTGATTCACTTAAGGGTGAAAAGATGGTTTTGAGTGTTACTAAACCATATTTAAATGGAAAAATATTAAAAGTTATTATTACTGTAGGTGATAAAGCAGAGGTTGCTGCATCTGAAGCATATGCAACAAAAGTAACTGATGTTTTATCAGATGATCAAAAGAAATTTTATGATGTAGAAGTATATATTACTAAACCATATAGTTGTACACTTGAAGCAACTGGAGATATGGATGAAGAAGGAAACTTTGTTAATGATGTTGTTGTTAAATTTAGTGATAATCTTCCTAAGAACGAATATGTACTTGATTATGGTTTAACTAATAAAAAAGGAAAAAAATATAATAAAGAGACTGAATTTGAAATAACAAAAGATGGAGAATATGTAATATATGGTTATACTAAAGATGTTACTGGAGAGTTTGACTGTAGTATAAAAATTACAAAGAAATCAATTAAAGAAGGAAAAGAAGTAGATACTAGAGAAGATACTGTTAACTCAGTAACAAGCCGTACTTTCCCTTTAATTGGATATTTAAAGGGTGGCATGAAGTCATTTGTATGGACTAAAACGAAGTAGGTGAAATAATGAAACTTAAAAAGAAATGGATAGTGGGTTTACCAATTATAATTGCATTGTTAGTATTTGTTGGACTATATTATTACTATAATAAGGAAGATGAAAATTCATTTTCTATAAGTGATAAAAAATGGATTGAAGAACACGCTTCAACAGTAATAGATTTTGAAGTTGTAAATGATTATCCAGTATTTGGAGACAATGGAGTATTTAAAAAGTTTATTAATGATTTTAGTGCAGAAACTGGATTTGAATTTAATATTATTCCTATCTATAGAACAGATGATACATCATCTAAAGGATATAGATTTAGAGTACTTAATAATGATGCAGTTTTAACAGATAAGGATTTATTATTACAAGATGATGTTTATGTTTTATTTGGAAAAGATGAAGAAAGAGTTGATTCTATTGGTGAAATTGGTAGTAAAACAATAGGAGTATTAACTTCTGATTCTGATGAAATAATATATTATTTAAAGTCTTATACTTCATTGAAATATAAGAATTATACTGATATTTCATCAATGCTTAGTGATTATGAGGGAGATAAAATAGATTTAGTTATGCTTCCAAATACGATGTATCTTGATAAGACATTGAAAAATGAAAAGTATAATATTAAATATGTATTTACTGAATTAAGTAAGAAGATAGTATTAACACTTGCTGATAATAGTAATAATGATAAAATGAATACGATTGTTAAAAAGTACTTTAACAGTTGGAAAGAAAATAAATATATTGAAGAATATAATAAAACATTGCTTGATTATTATGTTACTAAGAGTGAAATAAATGACAAAAAAGAAACAGAATTCTTAACTAAAATATATAAGTATGGATATGTAGAAAATTTACCATATGAAACAGTTGAAGATAGTAAGTTAACTGGAATAGCAGCCGAATATATTAATAGAATGATTCGTTTAACAAGTTCTGGTAGTGACTTTATTGAGTATATTGAATATGATTCTATTGAAGATTTAAAAACAGCTATAGATAAGGGTGAAGTTGATATCTACTTCAATTATTATGATTATGAAAGTAGTAAGTATAATGCAACTATTTCTCCTTTTATTGAAAAATATGTTGTACTTGGAAAAACAAATGATTCTTATGTAGTTACTAGTTTTGAAGGTATGAAAAATAAAAAAGTAGCTATTATAGATAATAACTCAATATATAATTTCTTTAAGGATAATAGTAAAGCTCAATTAATACCTGTTAATACTATAAATGAACTAGTTAAGAATAGTGATGGGGTACTAGCAGTAGTAGATAAAGAAGTATATGAATACTATAAGAATAGTAAGTTCAAAAACTATGAAGTATTATTTGAATCTACAATTACTAATGATTATAGATTTATGGTTAATAATGACGATGCTAATAAAGTATTTTATGATGTATTTAATTACATCATTGGTACAAATTCATATTATAATTACAGAAATAATGGAATTAATAGTTTAAATAGTTCTATACTTGAAAGAAAATCATTTGAAGAATTATATATAATAATATTAACTATTGTATTTGTACCATTATTAGTATTAATAATTGCTTATTTATTATTAAAAAATAGAAAGAAGATTAAAGTAATTAAGAAAGAAGAAAGAAGAAAATATACTGATATGTTAACTTCTTTGAAAAATAGAAATTACTTAAATCATAATATTAAAGCATGGAATGAGTCACAAAAGTATCCTCAAGCAGTTATTATAATTGACTTAAATAATATTAAATATGTTAATGATAATTATGGCCATGAACAAGGTGATAAATTAATTGTTGGAGCAGCTAGTATTTTGATTAATACTCAACTTGAAAATAGTGAAATTATAAGAAGTGATGGTAATGAATTCTTAATTTACTTAGTTGGATATAGTGAACAACAAATATCTACATATTCTAAGAAAATTGCTAAGGAATTTAAATCATTAGATTATGGTTTTGGAGCTGCAATTGGATATAGTATGATTTTAGATGAAATAAAAACTATTGATGATGCTATTAATGAAGCAACAATAGAAATGAGAAAAGATAAAGAGGAATATAGATAAGATATGAAGGAAAAAGTCAAAAGATTTTTACATTACTTATATGTTAGTATAAGAAGACCAGAAATGGCAGTTTTACCTGGTAATCTGGCTTTTTTCTTTATGATGATGTTAATTCCACTTTTGACTATTTTAGGTATTGTAATATCGACTATTGATGTTGGTAAGGCTTCTGTTTATGATGCATTAATAACAAGTTTTCCTAGTAATATAGCAAACCTTATTATATCAATATCAGGAGAAGGATCTGATGCTATTGGAATATTTGCATTATTGATTTCATCTTTGTTACTAGCATCTAATGGAACTTATTCAATGATTGTAACATCTAATTCTATTTATGGAATAAAGAATTCTAGTTATGTAAAAGATAAAATAAAATCTGTTTTATTGCTTTTAGCATTAGTTATTCTATTTGTAGTCTTATTGATGATTCCTGTTATAAATACTAAAGTATTAAAGTTTATAGAGCTTATAACCCATACAAGTGCAGCTACTAATGCTTATTATTGGCTTTATCATATTTTGAAATATCCTGTTACTTTTTTACTTGTATTTATATTTGTTAAAGTATTGTATAAATATTCTCCTAGTCGAACAATTAAAAAAAGGACAAGTTATGGAGCAGTATTTACTTCTTTTATGTTAATGATTGTAACATGGGGATATTCTTATTATATGGAATACTTTAATTCATTTGAAAGTTTCTATGGTGGTATCTCAAGTTTATTATTTTTAATGTTATATATTCAGATAATATCCTATATCTTTGTATTAGGTATGAATATAAATTATGCAAGAGAAAAAATGTTTGAAGAAAAAGGCAAAACCAAATAGTGGTTTTGCTTTTTTAAAATTGAAAAATCATATATATTTTGGTATAATTAATTAGCGAGGTACTACTATGGAAAGAAAGAAGAAGAAAAAAGATGAACTTAAGAAGAATAGTATCAAAAGTAGTAAAAAAGATATTAAGCAAAATAGTGGGTTCATTGTTAATGCAAAGAGTACTTATAGAAGATTAAAAGAAAACCCTAGACTATTCTTTCATGATTCTTGGCATCATTTAAAACATTCTATAAGCATAAATAGACTATTTGTAGCATTTGTAATATTGAATGTATTAAATGCTGCATTATTAAGAGCATTTACTCTTGGCAACAATACTGTATTTGATTTTGATGCTTTGATTGCTGATTTATCTTTTGTTGTATTAATTGGCAGTTTTTCATATTTCTTTAATGAAAAAGGTAAATTTATCTATATGCTTATTATTACCATATTCTTATCTGCAATATGTGTATTAAATTCTTCTTATTATACTTTTTATACGTCGTTTTCCTCAATTTCACTTTTATCAACTGCGAGATTTATTACTGATGTAGGAGATGCAGTTGTTGAAAATGTAGTTCAACCTAAAGATTTGATTTATATAATAAGTCCTATAGCATTTATATTTCTTCATCATAGATATAAAAATAGAGACTATTATATTAATTCTGAATTTCAATACAAAAATAAAAGAAGATTTTTAAAGTGTTTAGCTATTGGATTTGGATCATTAATAGTATTCTCATTTACTTTGACAGGAACTGATGTTAGTAGACTTACTAAACAATGGAATAGAGAATATATTGTTAAGAAATTTGGTATATATATTTACCATGTTAATGATTTAGTAAAGAGCTTAGAGCCAAAGTTTGCAGCACTTTTTGGATATGATTCTGCATTGAAAGAATTTAATGATTTTTATGCTAATGTAAAAGAACCTAAAAAGAATCAATTTACTAATAAATTTGAAGGAAAAAATATAATTGTAATACATGGTGAAAGTATTCAGAACTTCCTAATTGGACTTGAATTCAATGGTAAAGAAGTAACACCTAATTTAAATAAATTAGCAAAGACGGGAATGTATTTTGATAATTTTTATACTCAAGTTAGTGTTGGAACAAGTAGTGATACAGAGTTCACTTTTAATACATCACTTATGCCTGCTAATATAGGTACAGCATTTAGTGATTATGCTGATAAAGAATATGTTTCAATTCCTAAGTTGTTAAAAGAAAAGGGATATTATACATTTGCAATGCATGGTAACAATGGAGATTATTGGAATAGAAGAATAATGCATAAGAATCTTGGTTATGATGAACTTATTGCAAAAGATCAATACGAGATAGATGAAGTTATTGGATTAGGATTATCTGATGAATCATTCTTTAAGCAATCAGTTAAAAAGTTAAAGAAGATAACTGAAGAACACAAATTATATTATGGAACATTTATAATGCTTACTAATCATACACCTTTCTCTGAGACAGATAAATATGGGGAATTCGATGTTGATTTAAAGAAGAAGATTATTAATGATAAAGGGGAAGAAGAAATTGTTTCTTATCCTTATATGGAAGATACTAAATTAGGTAATTATTTTAAGTCATCTCATTATGCAGATTATGCATTAGGAGTATTTCTTGATGAACTTGAAAAAGAAGGATTACTTGAAAACACTGTAATCATATTCTATGGTGATCATGACGCTAGGCTTCCATTAAATAATTATTTAAGATTATATAATTATGATATTGAAACTGATGACATTAAGGATGAAAATGATCCTACTTATGTAGACTTTAATGATTATAGTTATGAATTAAATAGAAAAGTACCATTTATAATATGGTCTAAAGATACTGTTAAAGAAGCTAAAACATACCATTATACAATGGGAATGTATGATGTTATGCCAACTCTTGGTAATATGTTTGGATTCTATAATAAATATGCTTTAGGTCATGATATCTTTAATATTAAAAATGATAACATTGTTATTTTCCCAACAGGTAATTGGTTAACAAAAGATTTGTATTATAACAATCAAAAAGAAGAATCCTATGTTTTATCAAATGGAGTTATAGGAACAGATGTTATTGAAGAAAATTGTAAGTTGGCAGATAAAATATTGTCAGTATCAAATAACATATTGGTATATGATTTAATAAGAAACTCTAGAATAGAAACAGTAAATGAAAGTAATGTAGTAGAGGGTAAATAAAATGAAGAAGAAACATGGAATAAGAAAAAAATTAATAATTTTATTTATTATAATTGGTTTAGGACTACTAGCGTTTGTTGGTTATAAAATTACTCATAAAGAGAAGAAACCAATTATTGAAGAAGTAAAAAAAGAAGATGAAATTGAAACAAAGGAATTTTCTTATACACTTTATGATAATAAATCTGATTTGTATAAAGAGTATTTTGGTAATTTAAAAGAAGAACTTACAAAAGATGAAATAAATGAAGAAAATTATGCTAAAATATTATGTCAATTATTTGCAGTTGATTTCTATTCACTAAAAGATAAAAACACTAATACAGATATAGGAGGACTAGATTTCATTTATCCTAAAATGAAAGATAACTTTGTCTTAAAAGCAGCAGAAACTATATATAAATATGTAGAATCTAATGTATATGGTGATAGAAAACAAACATTACCAAAAGTTACTGAGGTAACAGTTAAGAGTGCTGTTAAGAAAAAAATAAAAATAGAAGATGTTAAAGATAATAATGGATATGTAGTAGTAGTTAATATCAAATATAATAAAGATTTAAAACTACCAAAGACAGTTACTTTATCTTTAGTACATGATGATACAAAATTATATATTTTAGAGGTTAAATAGGTTTTTAAACCTATTTTTCTAAATTGAGGGGAATATGAAAAGAGTAATATTAATTAAATATGGAGAATTAACGACTAAAAAGGGAAATAGAAATTTCTTTGTTAATCAATTGTATAAGAGTATTCAAAATAAGTTAAAGAATTATAATGTAAAAATATTTAAAGACTTATCTAGAATGTATATTGAATTTGATGAACAAGAATTAGATTCTATATTAAAAAGAGTTAATAATATATTTGGTATTCATGAATATTTAGTAGCATATAAAGTAAATACTGATGAAGAAGAAATAAAGAATAAGACTTTAGAAATTGTTAAAAGTGAAACATTTAATACTTTTAAAGTAGAAACTAAGAGAAGTTATAAAGAATTTCCTATTCATAGCCAAGATTTTTCTAGAATGTTAGGTGGAATAATATTAAAGAATATTTCTAATATTAAAGTAGATGTTCATAATCCAGATTTAATGGTTAATGTTGAGATAAGAAAAGATTTTACATATATCTATACAAATTATTATTATGGATTAGGTGGATACCCAAATAATACTTTAGGTAAAGGAATGTTGATGTTAAGTGGTGGAATTGATTCTCCAGTAGCAGCATATCTTGCTATGAAAAGAGGAGTACATATTGAAACACTTTACTTTGAAGCTATTCCACATACTAGTATTAATGCTAGAAATAAAGTAATTGAATTATGTAAAAAGTTATCAATTTACACATCAAGTATTAAATTACATATTGTACCATTTACAGAAATACAAGAAGCTATATATAAAACCGCTGATGAAGAATATGTAATAACTATTATGAGAAGAATGATGTATCGTATAACAGAAAGAATGGCTAAAAGAAGAAGGTGTCTAGCAATAGTAAACGGAGAGTCAATTGGTCAGGTAGCTAGTCAAACATTGACAAGTATGAAAGTAATCAATAATGTTACTAATTATCCTGTTATAAGACCAGTCGCATGTCTAGATAAATTAGAAATAATGGATATTGCTAGGAGAATAGATACATATGAAATAAGTATTTTACCATATGAAGATTGTTGTACTGTTTTTGTACCTAAACATCCAGTAATAAATCCTAAACTTAGTTTGTGTGAAGAAATGGAAACAAGATTTGATTATAAGGAACTTATAAATAAAGCATTAAAGAATATTAAAACAATTAATATATCAGAAGATGATAAAAGTGAATTCTCTGATTTATTATAATTGATGTATAAAATCATAAATTGTTCACATCATAAAAATGTAGGAGGTGAACAAAATGAAAAAAGGTTCAAGCAAGAAATCAAGTAAAAGTACTAAATCAAATTCACAATTTGATAATATGAAATATGAAATAGCTAGTGAATTTGGAGTAAATTTAGGACCAGACGCTACATCTCGCGCTAATGGAACAGTTGGTGGTGAAATTACAAAGAGATTAGTTGATAAAGGAAAAAATAAAATGGGTGGAAATAATAAAAACTCAAATTAGTATATATAAAATGGATAATTTCAAATTATCCATTTTTTTGTTATAATCAAATTAAGGTAGAGGTAGTTATGAAGGGTAGTTTAGAAAGTGTTGAATTTGAAATTGAAAAAAAAGAAGAATTAGAAGACGGTTGTAAATATATAGTATCTATTAAAGTTCCAAAATCAATTGGATGGATAGAAAGAATGAAATTTATTACAGAAGAGAATGGTATTAGATCAGCATATCAATTAAAACATATTAAGAATGAAGGAGATTATGTTTTTTTTGAAACAGAGATTTTCTTAAAAACAAGTGCACTTTATAAATATTATTTTTCTTTTGAAGCTAATAAAGAGTTTAAATATTTTAAAAAGAAAGATGTAACAGGTGTTCAAAGTATTTGTGATGAAGAAAAGTGGAAGTTAAGTGTTAACTTTGAAGTACCTGATTGGGCTAAAGGAAAAGTAATGTATCATATATTTGTAGATCGTTTTAATAGAGCAAATAAGGAAAAACCTAAGGAAATGCCACGTCGTGAAGTATATGATAGTTTTGAAGATGAAATGATAGTAGGACCTAATAAAGATGGTATTTGGAATGCAGATTTTTATGGGGGAGATTTAAAAGGAATTGAAGAGAAATTAGATTATATAAAATCTTTAGGAGTATCAATATTATATTTAAGTCCTGTTGTATGGAGTCAATCTAATCATAGATATGATGCTAGTGATTATGAAAATGTAGATCCTTATGTTGGAACAAATGATGACTTAAAAAGTCTTTGTGATGAAGCTCATAAAAGAGGTATGAAAGTAATACTTGATGCAGTGTTTAATCATACTGGAAATGACTCTAAATATTTTAATGAATTTGGATCATTTGATGAAGTTGGAGCATATCAAAGTAAAGATTCAAAATATTATGATTTTTATAAAAAATATTATTCAAATAATCAAGTTTATTTTGGATATTGGTGGGGAATGTCTAATTTACCAGTATGTGATGGTTATAATGAGAAGTGGCAGAATTATATATATGGAGAACATGGAATAATAGATAAATGGTTTGAATTAGGAATAGATGGTTTAAGATTAGATGTTGCAGATGAATTAACTGATGAATTTCTTGAAGGTATAAGAAAAGCAGTAAAGAGAAATAAAAAAGATGGATATATTTTAGGAGAAGTATGGAAGAATCCAATGAGAATGAATAGAGGTTATATTAGTTCTGGTAAAGGAATGGATTCAGTTATGAATTATCCTTTAATAGATGCATTAATAAGATATTATAAATATAGAGATGTAGACAAATTAAAAAGAGTACTTTATGAAATTAAAAATGAATATCCAGAGGATACTATAAATTCATTGATGAATTTTACTTCTACTCATGATATTACAAGAGCTATTAATATATTTGCTTCACATGATTTTAATGAATTTAGTGAATGGGCTTGGTATGCTGGAGAAGATAGAGAGTGGCAAAAGAATTATAAACTATCTAAAGAAGATTATGAAAAAGGAAAAGATAAATATAAGAGTTATTTATTTACTTTGACATTTTTACCAGGAATATTATCTATATTCTATGGTGATGAATTAGGACTTGAAGGAATGGGAAATTTAGCAAATAGGAGACCTTTTCCTAAGACTTGTAAGGATGAAGAACTAATTGAATTCTTTAGAAAGATTGGAAAAATTAGAAAGCAAGAACCATTTCTTGAACAAGCTTATTTTGATATTGTAGATGTCAATGATAAATTATTTACTTTTGAAAGAAGCGATGAAGATAACAGAGCATTAATAACAGTAAATAGATCTGGAGAACCTCAAAAAATAATAGTTCCAAGTAATTATGAAAATCCAGATAAGATATATACACTTAACGATAAAGATGAAAAAGAATTATCACCTTATGGTGGTCTAGTATTAAAGAAAACACGATGATATAATAGAATGAAAAGGAGTACATATGAAAAAAAGAGTATTTATAATTTTTATCTTTTTAATTTTTTTTATGCCTTTTATTGTTTGTGCAGAAGACAATAAAACACCTGTAGAAGATAATAAATTAAATAATAATTTAAAATCTTTAAAAGTAAAGGGATATGAATTAAAATTTGATAAATATAAGAAGTATTATGATTTAGATGTAGAAGAAGGAGTTAATAAGTTAAAAGTAACTGCTAAAGCTGAAGCAACTAATGCTACAGTAAAGATTAAGGGAGCAGATAACTTAGAAAAAAGTAAAGATAAAATAACTATTACTGTAACATCAGAAAAAGGTGAAGAAAAATCATATGTTATTAATATTAATAGAATAAAAACTACAAAGAAGAAGAAAAAAGATTCCTTTGAAATAACTGATAATCAAATGAATACATTAAAGTGGTTCTTAATTGGAGTTGGAGGGCTAGCGTTGGTTGTCTTTATTGGTATAAAGATAAGAGACAGAATTGTTGAGAAGGGAATAGATAAGTTTTAGTATGGAAAAAGATGAAAAAGTATTAAAAGATATATTAGATGAAGTAAAACCTTTAATGGGATTAGTTGGAGAAATTGTTTATAAAGTAAAGGAATTAGATAAATCTGAGATAGTTAATATTTCCGCAAATTATAATAATAAAATAATTGAAATGGCAAATGAATTTAAAAATCATAATATATCATTTGCAGATTCAGAATTAAGAATAGTAGTAATAAGTTATTTAAAAGAATTATTAGATAAAGGAATAGATAGTCTTTCTAATTTAAGTAAAACTTTATCTAATTATTATTTATTATCTGCTGAGTTTAATAATAAAAAGGGATTACCTAAATTATTAGCAGAAAAGAAAACTAAAATGGAATTAGAAAGATTACAACAAGAAAAAGAGAAATATATTCAAGAATATAGAGAACTAGACCAGAAAATATTTAGATTTAATCTTGGTAAAAATATTAAAGATGTGTATGAAAGTAAAAAAGATATAATTGAAAGATTTGAAAGGGTATATAATCCTTCTAAACCAGAAGAAAAAAGAGTTATAAGCAATATCAATGTCGATTTAAAAAGATTAGGTTATGAAGAAAGAATTGAAGAAATAGGTATTCAATTTGATGAAAAGAAACCTTTATTATATGATATTGATGTTGATACTACAGAGATAATATTAAATAAAATAAAAGAAATGCAAGAAAAATATAAAGAATATCCATTTACTTCAGTAGCTATTGAAACTCATTTAATGATTTTATATTCAAAATCTATGTTTGCACTTCAAGATGGAGAATATGATTTATATTTAGAAATTGCTAAAGATGTTGATAATTATAATGATGAAGATTATTTAAGAACTTGTTATGGAGAATATTTAACTCTTTGTATTGATGATGAAGAAGAAGATGAAAACATTGTTTTAGCAGGTATTAATGAAGAATTAATTAAGCAAAATAAAGAGAGTATGATTAGTCAAATTGAAGATGATTTAAAAAATAATAAATATCAATATGTAGTTGATAATATTGATAAAAGATTAGAAGAAGAGATAATGACAAAATAATATTATTATGATAAAATTATTCTATGATAGGAGGAATAAAAAGTGGAAGAAGAAAAAAAAGAAGTTCAACCAGAAGTAAATGATACTCCTGTTGTTGAAGAAAACAAACAACCAAAGAAAAAAGGAAACAAACTATTTATTATTATAATCATTATAATAGCATTAGCACTTGCTTATGGATGTGGTTTATATTTAGGTAAGGAATTATATGGTAAAGAAGAACCAAAAGAAGAGTCAAAACAAGAGGAACCAGTATCAGATGAACCAACTAAAGAACAAACACCAGATGAACCAACACCAGATGAACCTAAAAATGGTGTTATCAATTTAACTGATTCTGAAGTATCTAATTTATTAGATATTTTACCAAATATAAATGATTCTTGTTATAAAAGTATAGTATTTCAAAATAATAAAGTTACAACTAGTAATGCATCTAAAGAAATTATGACAACAAAAGCTATTGTTAGTTCTAATCATGCTTCAGATGAATGTACTAAGAAGCAAATTAATGCTAATGGGATATGTGATTATACTGTAAAAGTAAGTGATGTTAAAGCAAAATTAAAATCATTATATGATGTAGAATACAGTAGTTTACCTAAATCAATTAAGAAAGCTTGTATTTTTAGTTGTACATTAGTTGATGATGTATATGCTTGTAGTATTTCTGGTGGTGGATATGCGGCTGAAAAATATGATTTATATTTTGATACAATTGCATCAAAAGACAATTATTATACAAACTATGTTAAAGCAGAAAAAGAAGATGGATATTTAAATTTATATGTAGATTTTGTTAATGTTAGATTTGGAAATATTGATTCAACAAATCTTGATACTTATACATTTAAACTATATAAATATAGTAATACTGATGACTTAATTATTGATAAAACATATTATGGTAAAGATTTCTATAAAGAAGATAGTGTTACTAAATTTAAAGATCAAGTACTTAAAGAAGCTAAAGGTAAAACTATAACATATAAAATTGTTTATAAAATAAATGATGATAACACATATGCATGGGTTTCTGCTGAACCATTAAATTAAGAATGTAAAAACATTCTTTTTTTTGTTGGTTTATTTTTATTGAATTTGTTTATTATATCTTTTAAAATGTATGTAGGAGATGATAAAATGTTAAATTATTGGATTATCTTAGTATTATCTGTTACTTTTGTAGTATTAGTACCTGTTAATATTTATTTAGCAAGAAAACTTCATAAGATTAGTTATTTAAGTGAAATGAAGAATAAAAAACTATCATGGTTTATTTCATTATCATTCTTGTATTTATCTATTATTCTTATAATGTGGAATTTAACTAATGCGAATATTATTATGCTTCATATATTTTTTATTACATTAATTGGTGAAATAATATTAAAAATAGTACTTAGGATTAAAAAGAAATCATCTTTTAAATATGGTCAAGAGATTACATTATCAATATGTCTTGTATTTACTATTATTTATCTAGGATATGGATATTATGTCGCTCATCATGTTGTTAAAAAAGAATATAAAATTGTTACTAATAAAGATTTAGGTGTAAATTCTTTTAGAATTGCTCAAATAACTGATAGTCATGTTGGAGCGACTATGAATGGTGATGAATTTTATAATTATATGTTAGAAATAAATAAAACTAATCCAGATATAGTTGTTGTAACGGGAGACTTTATTGATGATGATACTAGTTTTAAAGATTTTAAAAGAAGTTGTGAAGGTTTAGGAACTTTAAATACTAAATATGGTGTATATTTTGTTTTTGGAAATCATGATAAAGGTTATTTTAGAAATAGAAATTATGGAGAAAAGGAAATAAGAGAAGAACTTTTAAAGAATAAGGTTAGTATTTTAGAAGACAATGGTATTGATATTCCAAATACAAATATTTACTTAATTGGTAGACAAGATAAACATATAAGAAGTAGGAAAACTGCTCAAGAATTAATGAACAATGTTGATCTTAATAAATATGTAATTGTTCTTAATCATCAACCTAACGATTATAAAAATGAAGAGAGTGCTAAGATAGATTTAGTAATATCTGGACATACTCATGGTGGACAAATATTTCCACTTATGTT
>JAEEGL012070092.1_pt1 | contig 18452 bp, 18 predicted proteins | sample 9134231 | NCBI WGS metagenome assembly JAEEGL01 (sample SAMN16246548, study PRJNA631951) | gut metagenome | biome: gut microbiome; feature: rumen; material: fiber-attached | host: Bos | place: Iran: Karaj | collected 2018-10 | reverse complement strand
TTCATCATCAGCAGTGACTTCTCACACTATCCTTCGTATGACGATGCCTGTGAGGTGGATGCCAAGACGGGCAAGGCGATTGAGACAGGTGATGTTGAACAGTTCATTGCCGCCATTGAAGAAAATGCCCGTAGCGGAAAGCGCAACCTGGCAACGAGTGCCTGTGGTGAGTTTCCTATTATTACACTGATGCTGATGCTCGACGGACAATACGACATCAAACACCTGATGTACCAGAACTCGGGTGATATTGACAACTACAATTCTTCACGTGTAGTAGGCTATCACTCCTTCGCCTTCTTACGCAAAGAAGCAGGCTTCACCCTTTCCGATGAAGACAAACGCCAACTGAAGGAGATTGCCCTCAACAGCATCAAAGATTCTTTAGATGGCAAGGGAATAGCGGCAGCAAACTTTCAACTCTTAACCCTCAACGCTCAACTGCGAAGCAAGTGTGGTGCCTTCGTCTCTCTCCACAAACATGGTCGTCTTCGTGGATGTATCGGACATTTCGGAGAGGATGTGCCTCTCTATGAGATAGTGGCAGAGATGGCACGTGCTGCAGCCTTCGAAGACCCACGCTTCATGCCTGTCAGTCGTGAGGAACTGGAGGATCTCGATATTGAGATTTCCGTACTCACCCCCATGCGTCGCATCCAGAGCCTCGATGAGTTCGAGTTGCATCGACATGGCATCTACATCCGTAAGGGCTATCGCAGCGGTACCTTCCTGCCGCAGGTGGCAGACGAGGTAAACTGGACGAAGGAGGAGTTTGTAGGACATTGTTCGCAGGACAAGGCAGGACTCGGCTGGGACGGCTGGCGCGATGCGGAACTGTATGTCTATGAAGCAATCGTGTTTTGATGGAGTGTAGGTATTATGAGCGACTGGAGGGTGGGGTAGTGAGATGCCAGCTCTGTCCGCATCACTGTCGGATTGCCGATGGCAGGACGGGGATTTGTCGCAGTCGTCGTAATCATCAAGGGGTGCTCGTCAGTGAGGTGTATGCCCAACCTTGTGCCCTTGCCATTGACCCGATAGAGAAGAAACCGCTGTATCATTTTCATCCTGGCACCACCTGTCTCTCCATTGCCTGTACAGGTTGTAATTTCCGTTGCCTGAACTGTCAGAACCACGATATCTCACAAGTGTCACCTGTCGATGTCGACCATTACCGCCTCACACCAGAGGACGTTGTGTCCCTCTGTCAGAAGCACCAATGCCCGGGCATCGCCTATACCTATACCGAACCGCTTACCTATCTGGAATATATCACGGATACGGCACGACTGGCTCATGAGGCTGGTCTGTGGAATATCCTCGTCACGGCAGGCTATGTCTGTCAGGAGCCGTTAAAAGACCTGTTGCCCTATCTCGATGCTGCCAATATCGACCTGAAGTCGTTTAGCGACGACATCTACCAGGAAGTCAGCGGCGGTCATCTGCAACCTGTACTCGATACCATCCTTGCCATGAGGGATGCCAGTGTGTGGATAGAACTCACCAACCTCCTTATTCCAGGCATCAATGACGACATGGATATGATCAGGAGGATGTGTCGTTGGCTGAACGAAAAGAGCCTTGCCGGCGTCCCTCTTCATTTCAGCCGTTTCTTTCCTCGCTATAAGATGCAGGACATCCCCCCGACGCCCCTCTACACACTGAAAGCCGCCCGTCAGATAGCCGAAGAGGAAGGTATGAAACGGGTGTATCTGGGTAATGTTTGAGTCTCCTATCGATTATTGAACGTTTTTATTAAGCATACAGAAAAATACGATGAGTATTATATCAAAGGTCCAAGACAAATAATAAGAGAAATATTCAATAGCAGAGAAATAAACATCATATAATATCAGAATAATAAAAAGGGATAGAGAACCTATTAACAATAGTGCAGCATATATATTATAATTTGTCTAATTTCCTGTTGCAAAGATAGTCATTCTTTAAAATAATGTAAGAAAAAGCATCATTTTTCTTGCAAAATGTTTGTGGGATTCCAAAAAAAGTTATAATTTTGCAGGCGATAAACGAAAATTGAAGAATTGAAAGATTCAAAAATTGAAGTAATGAACAAGTTGAACGCTTACTTTTACGGTTATTATTTTTACTTTGCAGAGACCTGTGAAGCGGAAAGCCGTATGTAAGAATTAAAGAATTGAAAAATTGAAGAATTAAAATAAGGCTCCGCTTCACAAACCAAGTGAAAGCGGAGTTTATTTTTAAATAGATAAATGAATCAATAAATTGTAAATAGTAAATTGTCAAATTGTAAATTATATAGATGAAGAGAATTGCGATACAAGGACTGAACGGGTCGTTCCACGATATTGCGGCACACCTGTTTTTCGAGGGAGAGCAGATACAGTTGATTTGTTGTTCTACCTTCGAGCAGGTGTTTAAGACCATGAAGGAGGATCCTACCGCCATTGGTATGCTCGCCATAGAGAATACCATCGCAGGCTCATTGTTGCATAACTATGAGTTGCTGCGTGACTCAGGTACGACGATAGTAGGGGAGCATAAGTTGCACATCTCGCATTGTATCTGTTGTCTGCCTGACGATAACTGGGACACGATTACGGATATTCATTCGGACCCCGTTGCCCTGATTCAGTGTCGTGAGTTCCTTGCCCAGCATCCGAACATGAAACATGTGGAGGCTGAGGATACGGCAGGCTCGGCGAAGATGATTGCCGAAGGACAACACAAAGGATGGGCAGCCATCTGTCATGCCGATGCCGCCAGACAGTATGGACTGAAAGTTCTGGAGGACCATATTGAGGATAACAAGCACAATTTCACGCGTTTCCTCGTGGTCAGCAATCCCAACAAGGCAGATATGTTGCGTCCGCTGACAGAGGCCAACAAGGCAAGTATCGTCTTCTCTTTGCCTCATGAGGAAGGGTCGCTGAGTCATGTACTCGCCATCCTCTCGTTCTACAAGATTAACCTGACGAAGATACAGTCGTTGCCGATTATCGGACGAGAATGGGAATACCTGTGCGATGTGGATGTGATGTACGACGACCTGACCCGCTATCGTCAGTCTATTGACGCGATTATTCCATTGACCAAGGACTTTAAGATTTTAGGAGAATACAAAGATGGCAAACAGACGAATTGAACCAGCAGATAGATTAAGTTTAGTGAGTGAATACTACTTCAGTCGGAAACTGAAGGAGGTGGCACAGATGAATGCGGAAGGTAAGGACATCATCAGTCTTGCCATCGGTAGTCCTGACATGCCGCCATCGGAGCAGACCATCAATAAATTATGTGAAGTGGCTCACCAACCTAATGCACATGGCTATCAGCCCACGATGGGAACACCTGAGTTGCGCGAGGCAATGGCAGGTTTCTATCAGCGTTGGTATGATGTCGATCTGGATGCGAAGACAGAAATCCTTCCATTGATTGGTTCGAAGGAGGGTATTCTCCATGTAACGCTGGCTTTCGTCAATCCTGGCGATGCCGTATTGGTACCTAATCCTGGTTATCCTACCTATACTTCTTTGTCGAAGATTTTGGGTGCCAACGTCGTTTATTATAACCTGAAGGAGGACAACGGCTGGCAGCCCGACTTCGAGCAGTTGGAGGACATCATACATCATACATCTAACATCAGACTTCTTTGGACCAACTATCCCAATATGCCGACGGGTGGGAGAGCCCAACGCAAGACCTACGAGCGTCTGGTGCAGTTTGCCAAGGACGACGGCATCGTCGTGGTCAACGATAACCCCTACAGTTTCATCCTCAACGAAGAGCACCTCAGTATTCTTCAGGTGCCAGGTGCGAAAGACTGCTGTATCGAGTTCAACTCAATGTCGAAGTCACATAACATGCCTGGTTGGCGTGTGGGTTTGTGTGCTACCAATGCCGAGTTCATCTCATGGATCCTGAAGGTACAGTCGAATATCGAGAGCGGTACCTTCCGTGGTATCCAACTGGCTGCCGCTGAGGCTTACAACAATAGCGAGGAGTGGCATCGTGAGTATAATATCAATACCTATGCACGTCGTCGTCAATGGGCAGAAAAGATTATGGATGTCTTAGGCTGTACGTACGACAAGAACCAGGTAGGTATGTTCCTCTGGGGAAAGATACCTGAGCACATTCAGAACGTGGAAGACTTGACGGAAAAGGTATTGCATGAGGCACGTGTCTTCATCACCCCAGGATTTATCTTTGGCTCGAATGGTGAGCGATATATCCGCATCTCTCTTTGTGCCAAAGAAGAGAAGATACAGCAAGCCCTCGAACGCATCAAGAAAATTGTAAAATAGTGAAATTGTAAAATTGTAAAATATAATCATGGAATTGGAATTAGAACCCCTGAGATTACCGAGTGACAACGAACGCCCCTTCGTCATTGCAGGTCCCTGTAGTGCTGAGAGTGAGGAGCAAGTGATGACTACCGCCAAGCAACTGGCGATGTATGGCTGTCATAATTTCCGTGCAGGAGTGTGGAAGCCTCGTACGAAGCCCGGAGGTTTCGAAGGACACGGAGAGCCTGCCCTTGTGTGGTTGCAGCAGGTGAAGAAAGAGACAAAGATGCTGGTGGCTACGGAAGTGGCAACGCCTGAGCATGTGGAACTCTGTCTGAAGTATGGTATCGATATCCTGTGGATTGGCGCCCGTACGACGGCTAATCCCTTTGCGATGCAGGCTCTTGCCGATTCACTGAAAGGTGTGGATGTCCCTGTATTTGTGAAGAATCCTGTCAACCCCGACTTGGAATTGTGGATTGGTGCACTGGAGCGTTTGAATCAGGCAGGTGTGAAGCGCATGGCGGCTATCCATCGTGGTTTCTCTAGTTACGACAAGAAGATCTATCGTAATATGCCGATGTGGCAGATACCTATCGAACTGCATCGTCGTATTCCAGAGTTGCCTATCATCAACGACCCCAGTCATATCGGTGGTCGTCGTGAGTTGATTGCTCCGTTGTGCCAGCAGGCGATGGACTTAGGCTTTGACGGACTGATTGTAGAGAGCCATTGTGATCCCGACAAGGCGTGGAGTGATGCCAAGCAGCAGGTAACGCCTGATGTCCTTGACTATATCCTCTCTCTGCTCGTCATCCGTGATGAGCATACCACTACCGAGGGTATTCAGACACTGCGTAAACAGATTGACGAACTCGACAACCAGTTGATGGAGTTATTGGCCAAGCGTATGCGTGTCTGTCGTGAGATTGGTCACTATAAGAAAGAACATAACATGACTGTGTTGCAGACGTCCCGTTATAACGAGATTCTGGACAAACGTGGTGCACAGGGTTCACTCTTAGGCATGGGACCAGAGTTCGTTGCCCATGTGTTTGAGAATATCCACGAGGAGAGTGTTCGTCAGCAAATAGAGATCATTAATAAGTAAGGTATGAAAATACTTGTATTAGGTGCAGGTAAGATGGGAAGTTTCTTCATCGACCTGCTGAGTTTTGACCATGAGGTAGCGGTTTATGAGAAAGACCCTAAGCGCATGCGGTTTACTTATAACTGTCAGCGTTTCACGGATATGGAGGAGATCAGGGGTTTTGCACCTGAACTCGTCATCAATGCTGTTACGCTGAAGTACACCATCCCTGTGTTTGAAGAGGTCATCCCTTATCTGCCCAAGGAGTGTATCATCAGCGATATTGCCAGTGTGAAGACCGATTTGAAAGAATTCTATGAGCGGGCAGGGATGCGCTATGTCTCCACACACCCGATGTTCGGACCAACTTTCGCCAACCTGCAACAACTCAGCGAGGAGAATGCCATCATCATTAGTGAGGGTGACTATATGGGACGTATCTTCTTCAAGGACCTCTACCAGAAGTTAGGACTCAATATCTACGAATATACTTTCGAGGAACACGACAAGACAGTGGCTTACTCACTGAGTATCCCGTTTGTCTCTACCTTCGTCTTTGCTGCCGTCATGAAGCATCAGGATGCACCAGGTACTACCTTTAAGCGTCACATGCGGATAGCCAAGGGGGTATTGAACGAGGACGACTACCTCTTGCAGGAAATCCTTTTCAACCCCTATACACATGATCAGGTCAGCCAGATTCGTACCGAGTTGAAGGAACTCTTGGAGATTATCGATGAGAAGGATGCCAAAGGCATGAAGGCATACCTCACGAAGATTCGAAATAACGTCAAACGAGACATTGAAATCAAGAGATAGGAAGTTTTTTATAATTTTTTTCTCAAATTATTTTGCAGATTAAATAAAAAGTTCTATCTTTGCACCATCCCCAGTTGGGGAGAACAATGAATAGTTGATAAATTTGTTGATCGTTCCTTTGCCGTGAGGCAGGGGAACGATTTTTTTTATTTTGTTTGGTTTTTCACACAAATTACACTATCTTTGCCCCAAAATATCAAAAGAAAATGACAAGAAACGAATTTGAGGCATTGATGGAGAAGTATGCCGACAAGATTGAAGATATCCGGCAGTCGGCACATGAACTGCATCGCAGTGTCAATCAGACGTATGGTGACGACTTGCCGTATGGCTATCATTTGGATATGGTGGTAAACGGTATCAGGGATTTCGGACACTTGGTGTGTGCCTGTGAGAATGATGTGCTGCCATTGTTTTTCGGAGGCTATTATCACGACAGTATCGAGGATGCCCGTCTGACGTATAATGACGTGTTGAAAATAGCTCGAGAGATGTTGACTGAGGAGCAGGCATTGATGGCAACGGAGATTGCCTATGCGCTCACGAATGACAAAGGACGTACTCGTGCAGAGAGGGCTGGAGAGAAATATTATAAAGGAATCCGCGAGACTCCCTATGCACCATTTGTCAAACTCTGTGACCGTTTGGCGAATATCAGTTATAGTTGTTCGGGAATGAATGCCCACAGTCTCCGAATGAAGGAGATCTACAAGGGTGAGGTTCCTCATTTCCTTGCCTCTATCAATCCGCGTAGCAAAGACCAGCGTTTTTTGGTGCCTCAGGAGGTGGTCTATAAACTGGCAGAGTGTCTGATTGACGATCTGGAGCGTGAGGAGCAGAACCAATCGGCATGGTGGCACGAGTACTAGTTTAAAGTTTATAGTTTATAGTTGAGAGATAAAATATGGCATTTGGAGCTTGGATAGGTGGTTTTCTGGGATGGATGACGGCAGGACCGTTAGGTGCACTGGCTGGTATCGTGTTGGGTAAGTTCTTCGACTCGATGATGGATTCCGTCAACACACCAGAGACGCAAGGTACGTTTGAGAATCCTTTCGGACAACAGGCGGCAAATAGTTATCAGCAGGCAAGACAGCGTACGGACTACGGACAGCGTAACAGTTTCCTGTTCTCGATGCTGGTACTCTCATCCTATATCATCAAGGCTGATGGCAAGGTGATGCACTCAGAGATGGAGATGGTGCGTCAGATGTTACGTCAGAACTTTGGAGAACAAGCTGTCATCCAGGGTAATGATATCCTGAAGAAACTCTTTGACGAACAGAAAAGGGTGGGGATGTCGAACTTTAGACAGACAGTGGCAGACTGTTGTCAGCAGATAGCCCGTAACATGAGTTATTCCCAACGGTTGCAGCTGCTGAATTTCCTCGTGATGGTGGCACAGGCTGATGGTAGCGTTCCCCAGAGTGAGATAACAGCCCTGAAAGAGTGTACCCAGTGGATGCGGATGTCTGCCGATGAGGTCGACTCGATGCTGGGACTTGGCAAAGATGACTTGGAGTCTGCCTACCGCGTACTGGGTGTATCACCGAATGCTACTGATGACGAGGTGAAGAAGGCCTATCGCCAGTTAGCACTGAAGCATCATCCTGATAAGGTGGCTGCCCTTGGCGATGATATCCGTAAGGCTGCCGAGAAGAAATTCCAAGAGATTAATGCGGCGAAAGACCGAATATGGAAAACAAGAGGATTATAGTGCCAGACGGTGTGTATGAGGTATTGTTACATGCCTGTTGTGCGCCTTGTTCATCTGCCATTGTCGAGTGGATGATACAGCACGATATCCGTCCTACGATTTTCTATTATAATCCCAATATCTACCCTCGTGAAGAGTATGATATCCGTAAGAATGAAAGCAAGCGGCATGCAGAGAGTCTCGGACTGTCATGGATAGACGGAGATTACAATCATGAGCAGTGGCGACAGGATATCTGCGGACTGGAAGACGAACCAGAACGGGGACGACGTTGTGAGCAGTGTTTCGTGCTTCGGTTGACAGAGGCAGCCCGACAGGCTAAGAAACTTGGAATACGCTATTTCACTACCACTTTAGCTTCCTCGAGATGGAAGAGTATCGAACAGATAGAACGTGCTGGACATCTTGCAGAACAAGCTGTGGAGGGTACGATATTCTGGGCACAGAACTGGCGCAAGGGTGGACTCTATGAGCGTCGCAACCAACTGTTGAAGGAGTATGCCTTCTATAACCAACAGTATTGTGGTTGCGAGTTCTCCCAACGGAAAGTATTAACAGATAACAATAACCAATAAACCGACAAAACAATGAAAAAAGTAGCTTTAGTGATTTTAGGTGTTGCCTTGTTCGCACTTCAGGCAAATGCACAGATGAAACCCGACAAAAAGTATGCACCAGCTTATACGTATGACTCTTATGAGGATATGGACATGGTGAAATGCGGCAAGGGTTGGGCTACACGTCCCATCAAGGTGAAGGGTGGTGGTAAGGCTCCTGATATTGTCAAATTGACCAAGGCTTTCAACGACGTATGGAGGATTTATGTAGTCAGTGGCATCTTGAAACAGGCCAAGAATCCGAAGTTCACCAGTCAGAAGTACCCGGAGTACGATTCAGAAGATATCGTAGATCGTCCCAATGGCTATATGTGTGTTGATTCAGGAGGTACGGACAGTGACTATATGGAGTCGTGCGTATGGCGTTGCGATAACGGCCATCGTCTCTTTGCCATTCTCTTGGGCGGTCCTACCGACCCGGAGATAGAACTTGTCTGCTTCTATGATTACGACCCGGACACCGAGACGATGACTCCCGTGGTAAGTCCTGCTGACACGTTCAAGCCTAAGGCAGAGTATTACAGCTATAACCTGCCTCGTAAAGGTAAGGACTTCATCATCACGGAGTATTTCTTAGATACGGATAGTAATACGGAGCATGTCTATACCTTTGACGGCCAAAAGCATGTGTATGCCTTTGACCGTGTCATCAAGGAAAACAAATAATCCGTCTATTTCTTCCTGACACGCAGGGTCTCTACGATGCGACTCATCTGATTGGGAATACGTATCTGTTGCGGACACTTGGATAAACACTCCTCGCAGTCCTGACAGGCACGTGCCCAGGTGTTGGCATCGGGCAATGCCTTGCGATAACCCTCGATAAACTGCTGCTGACGTTCTGCATAATTGGCATCGGAGGAAGCGGGTAGGGGAAGAAGATGGTCTGTCACCGCCTCATTGTAATAGGCGAAATTCTTGGGAATATCGACACCATAGGGACAAGGCATGCAATAGCTGCAGGTCGTACAGGGAATGGTTGGGAAGCCAGACATCTGGTCGGCGATGTCTGCTAACAGGGCATTTTCTGCCTCTGTGCATATTTCAAGCGGTGAGAAGGTCTTGATATTCTCTTCCAAATGGTCCATGCGGTTCATACCGCTGAGGGTGGTGAGAATATTCGGATACGAACCTACCCAACGGAATGCCCAGCGTGCCGTGCTGTCGTCTGGACGACGTTCCTTCAGTTGGTCGATGAGTTCCTGTGCCATACGTCCGAAGGCTCCGCCACGAAGAGGTTCCATCACCACACACTGGATATCCAGTTTCTCACATTTATTATACAGGTATTCCGCATCGGCATCCTTCCTCCATCCACTTGTGTTGAGGGAGGCATGTCGCCAGTCGAGGAAGTTCATCTGTATCTGTACGAAGTCCCAGTGATAGTCGTCGTTATGGTCAAGCAGCCAGTCGAAGGCTCTGACATCTCCATGATAAGAAAAGCCCAGATGACGGATACGTCCTGCCTCACGTTCTTTTAGTAGGAAGTCGAGTAGGCCGTTGTTGAGAAAACGTTCTTTGAGCGTGTCTACACCTCCGCCTCCGATGCTGTGCAGGAGATAGTAGTCTATATGGTCTGTCTTTAGGCGTTGGAAGGACTGGTAGTACATCTTCATAGCTTCATCGATGTCCCATAAACTTCTGTTCTGATTTGACATCTTCGTTGCAATGTAATACTTCTCACGAGGATGGCGGGTAAGGGCATTGCCTGTAAGTACTTCCGACTGTCCTCCCATGTACATCGGAGCCGTGTCGAAATAGTTCACGCCATGTTCAATAGCATAATCAACCAACTGGTTGACTTCCTCTTGGTCATTGGGTAGTCGCATCATACCGAAGCCGAGTAGAGAGATTTGTTCCCCAGAGCCATGTTGCACACGATAGGTCATTCGGTTCGTAATAATCTGCTTCTTTTCGTCTTGTGCCAGAATCTTTAACGGTTCCATAGCCATCAAAGCGGCTGCAGATCCCATCCCCATACCAAGTCTGCGCAGAAATTCGCGACGATTCATGTTAGGTCTTTTCTTTTGCATTTTAGTAGTATTTGTGTTAGATGTTTAGTTTTCATGGGCAAAGATAATAAAAAAGAAGGAAGAAAGAATGAAATTTCAAATAAAAGTTGTACCTTTGCACCCTAAAATTAATAATGTATTATGTTTGAGAACTTAAGTGACAGACTTGAACGGTCGTTTAAGATACTGAAAGGTGAAGGTAAAATCACCGAGATTAACGTGGCCGAGACCTTGAAGGATGTGCGTCGCGCCCTGTTGGATGCCGATGTCAACTATAAGGTTGCCAAGACGTTTACCGATACTGTCAAGCAGAAGGCAATGGGTATGAATGTGCTCACTGCCGTGAAGCCAGGACAGTTGATGGTGAAGATCGTTCACGATGAACTTGCAGAGTTAATGGGCGGTAAGGCTTCAGAGTTGAAACTGGAGAATCGTCCTGCTATCATCCTGATGTCGGGTTTGCAAGGCTCTGGTAAGACCACCTTCAGCGGTAAACTTGCCAACATGCTGAAGAATAAGCAGCATAAGAATCCGTTGCTTGTTGCCTGTGACGTTTATCGTCCTGCTGCCATCCAACAGTTACATGTTGTTGGTGAGAGTGTTGGTGTTCCCGTCTATTCGGAGCCTGACAATAAGAATGTGGTGGAGATAGCCAACAACGCTATCCGTGAGGCAAAGGCAAAGAACTATAACGTTGTCATCATCGATACCGCTGGTCGTCTGGCCGTTGATGAGGAGATGATGAACGAGATTGCCACGTTGAAGGAGGCTGTCAATCCTGATGAGACTTTGTTCGTCGTTGACTCGATGACAGGTCAGGATGCCGTGAATACTGCCAAGGAGTTCAACGATCGTCTCGATTTCGATGGTGTCGTACTCACCAAGTTGGATGGTGATACCCGTGGCGGTGCTGCCCTCTCTATCCGTACTGTCGTCACGAAACCTATCAAGTTCGTGGGAACGGGTGAGAAGATGGAGGCTATTGACGTGTTCCACCCAGAGCGTATGGCTGACCGTATCCTCGGTATGGGTGATATCGTCTCGCTGGTAGAGCGTGCTCAGGAACAGTTTGATGAGAAGCAGGCTCGTGAACTGGAGAAGAAGATCCGTAAGAATAAGTTTGACTTCAATGACTTCATGGGTCAGATCCAGCAGATTAAGAAGATGGGTAACCTCAAAGACCTTGCAGGTATGATTCCTGGAGTAGGGAAGGCCATCAAGGATATTGATATCGACGATGATGCTTTCAAGGGAATTGAGGCCATTATTAATTCTATGACTCCAAAAGAGCGTACCAATCCTGACATCATTAATCAGAGTCGCAGGCTGCGTATCGCCAAAGGCTCTGGTACGAAGATAGAAGAGGTGAACCGTCTGATGAAGCAGTTCGACCAGATGCGTAAGATGATGAAGATGGTAACTGCCGGAGGCAATTCAAAGATGGCGCAGATGGCTGCAGCTATGAAGATGCGCGGTGGGATGCCGAAGTTATAACGAGAAAAGAAAAAAGAATGCAGTTAATAGATGGAAAAGCAACGGCAACAGCCATTAAGGCGGAGATTGCCGAAGAGGTAAAGAAGATTGTAGCAAATGGCGGTAAACAGCCCCATCTTGCTGCTGTATTAGTAGGTCACGATGGTGGCAGTGAGACGTATGTGAAGAACAAGGTGCTTGCCTGTGAGGCTTGTGGCTTTAAGTCGACGCTCATCCGCTATGAGGATGATATCACGGAGGAGGAACTATTGCAGTGTGTCGACCGCCTGAATAAAAACGGCGATGTTGATGGCTTTATCGTGCAACTGCCCCTTCCCAAACATATCGATGAACAGAAGATCATCGAGGCTATTGACTATCGTAAGGATGTCGACGGCTTCCATCCCATCAATGTGGGACGTATGGCTATTGGTCTTCCATGTTTTATCTCTGCTACTCCACTAGGTATCATCACTCTGTTGAAGCGCTATGGCATTGAGACCTCTGGTAAGAAGTGTGTCATCCTCGGACGCTCCAATATTGTAGGCAAGCCTATGGCACAGTTGATGATGCAGAAACAGTATGGCGACGCTACAGTGACGGTATGCCACTCCCGTTCAAAGACACTGAAAGAGGAGTGCCGTGAGGCGGATATCATCATTGCCGCTATCGGTCAGCCCGATTTTGTGACAGCGGATATGGTGAAAGAGGGTGCCGTCATTATTGATGTGGGTACTACTCGTGTCCCCGATGCCACTCGTAAGAGTGGTTTCCGCCTGAACGGTGACGTGAAATTCGACGAAGTAGCTCCGAAATGTTCTTTCATCACTCCCGTTCCTGGTGGAGTAGGTCCCATGACTATCTGTTCGTTGATGAAGAATACCCTCGCTGCCGGCAAGAAGGAATATTATAAATGACCGCCGAGGAGTATTATGAGCAGGGCAATGCCTACCGGAAGGCAGGCAACTGGCAAGAGGCAATCAATTGCTATATCAAGGCAGTGGAACTCGATCCCGACAGTCCGGCAGTGGAGGCAAAGCGAATGCTCGACGACATTATGAATTATTATCACAAGGATTATTATAATCCATAAACTAAATACAAGGAAATGGCTAAACTGAAAGGTGCTATTGTGGTGAATACCGACCGTTGCAAGGGATGTGTGCTCTGTGTGAGTGCTTGTCCGCAGGGTGTCATCGCATTAGCTAATCGTGTCAATGTACATGGCTATCCCTATGTGGAGCCGGTACAGATAGACAAGTGCACGGGCTGTACCTCATGTGCAGTAGTATGTCCAGATGGATGTATCACGGTCTATCGTAAAAAAGTAGAGGAGTAAAAAGATGGCAGAGCAGGAAGTAACATTGATGAAGGGCAACGAGGCGATAGCCCACGCTGCCATCCGCTGTGGTGCAGACGGATATTTCGGATATCCCATCACACCGCAGAGTGAGGTGATTGAGACGCTTGCAGAGCTGAAACCTTGGGAGACGACAGGAATGGTCGTGTTGCAGGCTGAGAGCGAGCTGGCTTCTATTAATATGATCTATGGAGGTGCCGCCGCTGGTAAGCGCGTGCTGACCTCTTCTTCTTCACCTGGCATTGCCTTGATGCAGGAGGGTATCACCTATATGGCTGGTGCTGAACTGCCGGGCGTGTTTGTCAATGTACAGCGTGGAGGTCCCGGACTGGGAACTATTCAGCCATCGCAGGGCGATTATTTTCAGGCGACACGCGGTGGAGGTAACGGTGACTATAACACGATTGTGCTTGCTCCGAACTCCGTACAGGAGATGGCAGACTTCGTCGACCTCGCTTTTGAGTTGGCGTTCAAGTACCGCAACCCTGCCATGATCCTTGCTGACGGTGTCATCGGACAGATGATGGAGAAGATAGTGCTCCCCCCTTATAAGCCCCGTCGCACCGAGGAGGAGATTCGTCAGCAGTGTCCATGGGCTACCATCGGGCGCACCAAGGACCGCAAGCCGAATATCATCACCTCACTGGAACTGAAGCCGGAGGTGATGGAGGCGCGCAACCTCCATTTACAGAAGAAATATGCTGAGATTCGGGAGAAGGAGGTTCGCTATGAGACCTTATATACAGAGGATGCCGAACTGCTGATTGTGGCCTTCGGATCTGCTGCCCGTCTGACACAGAAAGCCATCGAGATGGCTCGTGAGGAGGGTATCAAGGTCGGTATGCTGCGTCCTATCACGCTGTGGCCGTTCCCCTCAAAGGCGATTGCCGAGGAGGCAAAGGGTAAGAAGGGTGTGCTCGTCGTGGAGATCAATGCCGGACAGATGGTACAGGACGTGCGTCTTGCCATCAACGGGGCATTGCCTGTCGAGCAGTTCGGTCGTTTGGGCGGTATCGTTCCTGAGCCCGAGGAAATTGTTGAAGAATTAAAGAAGATGATGTAAGCGATGGAGAATAATATCATTTCACCAGAGAACCTGGTATATCAGAAACCGACACTGATGAACGACAACCTCATGCACTACTGCCCGGGTTGCTCACACGGTGTGGTACATAAACTCGTGGCTGAGGTCATCGAGGAGATGGGCATGGAGGAGAAGACCGTCGGTGTATCACCTGTCGGCTGTGCCGTCTTTGCCTATAATTATCTGGATATCGACTGGCAGGAGGCTGCCCATGGTCGTGCTCCTGCTGTGGCTACTGCCATCAAGCGTCTGTGGCCTGACCGTCTCGTGTTCACCTATCAGGGTGACGGCGACCTTGCCTGTATCGGTACCTGTGAGACCATTCACGCCCTGAACCGTGGCGAGAATATCACCATCATCTTCATCAATAACGCCATTTACGGCATGACGGGTGGACAGATGGCTCCTACGACACTGATGGGTATGAAGACTTCTACGTGTCCTTATGGTCGTCGTGCCGACCTGCACGGCTATCCCTTGCATATCACCGAGATTGCCGCCACATTGGAGGGTACCTGCTATGTCACCCGCCAGAGTGTGGAGACTGTCGCAGCCATCCGTGGTGCGAAGAAGGCAATCCGCAAAGCTTTCGAGGCTTCAATGGCTGGCAAGGGCAGTAGTCTCGTAGAAATCGTTTCTACCTGTAACAGCGGTTGGAAGATGTCACCAAAGGCTGCCAATGACTGGATGGAGGAACACATGTTCAAGTATTATCCGAAAGGAGATTTAAAGGATACAATATGAAAAAAGAGATAATTATCAGCGGTTTCGGAGGACAGGGTGTCCTCTCCATGGGTAAGATCCTGGCCTATTCAGGACTGATGGACGACAAGGAGGTGACATGGATGCCTGCCTACGGTCCCGAACAGCGTGGCGGTACGGCAAATGTCACTGTCATTGTCAGCGATGAGAAGATATCGTCACCGATCCTCAGTAAGTTCGATGTCGCCGTAGTGCTGAACCAGCCCTCATTGGAGAAGTTTGAACCGAAGATCAAACCTGGCGGCATCCTGATATACGATGGCTTTGGCATTATTAACAAGCCGACACGTAAGGATATCACGATCTATCGTATCGACGCGATGGACAAGGCGGCGGAGATGAAGAATGCCAAGGTGTTCAATATGATAGTCCTCGGCGGACTTCTCAAAGTAGCCCCCGTCGTCAGTACGAAGGGTGTGGAGAAGGCTCTTCGCAAGACACTCCCCGAGCGTCACCATGAGATGATTCCTCTCAATATGCAAGCTATTGAGGAGGGTGGAAAGTTGATAGTAAAGATGTAGCTATTTATATTATTAATAAGGTATAATAAAGGGCATGGGGAATTCTCTTCATGCCCTTTTATTGTTTTTATAAGTCTATTTGTTCAATTTACGTATTTTTATTGTCATTTTTTCGGTCATATCATTTATTATTTGTATATTTGCAACCGAAAACCATTAAGAAAAGAAAAATGAAGAAGATCTTTACTCTTGCAACAATCTTGTGTGTATCTGTTGGCATCCGTGCAGGCGGACTGATGACCAACACGAATTATCATATCGCCTTCGACCGTATGATGGCGCGTGGTGCTACGTTTGATATTGATGCCGCCTATAGCAATCCTGCAGGACTGGTATGGGGACATGAAGGCTGGCAACTGTCTTTGAACTTCCAGAAGCCCTGGCAGAACCGTGATATTGAAACCAGTATACCAGGTTTTATGGGTGGTTTTAATCAGAAATACAATGGCAAGGCTTCGGCTCCCATCGTACCGGCACTTTTCGCTTCCTACAAGAAAAATCGTTTTGCGGTTTCGGCAATGATAGGTATTGTGGGCAGTGGTGGTTTTGTGGAATATAAAGACGGTGTTCCGATGTTTAATGTCCCGTTGACGGCAATGCTTGCCCAACAGGGGGTGACACCTGACATGTATACACTCGACTCACAGATGAAAGGTAAACAGTACATCTATGGCGGTCAAATCAATTTCACTTATAAGATTGCAGATTTCCTCTCTGCTGCTGTTGGTTTCCGGGCCAACTATTATGACGGTTATTATCGTGGTCATGTGGTTGCCGATATGGGGGGGACCAAACTTGTTAATCTACAACTTGACTGTAATCAGCGCGGCTGGGGCTTTGCACCGATTATCAGTCTGAACTATCATGAGGGACCTGTTACCTTGGCAGGTCGTTATGAGTTCCGTACGAAGATCAATGTGCCTAATGACACAAAAGAACTGACCGCTGAGATTGCAGGAATGACACCAGAGCAAACAGCGGCAATACTGGGAAGTAAAGTCGGTGCTTATATGGATGGTGTAAAGACACGCTATGATATGCCTGCCTTATTGGTTCTTGCTGTGGGTGTTGATTTCTCTTCAAAGTTACGTGGAACGTTGGAATACCATTATTTCGATGACTTGCATGCTAAAATGGGTGGAGACCGACAGAAAACGTTGACGCATGGAACTCAGGAGGTACTTGCAGGAATAGAGTATGATATTAATGAGAAATTTACGATTAGTTGCGGTGCCCAGCATACTGACTACGGATTGAGTGACGACTATCAGCAGAACACCTCGTTTGCCTGTGACAGTTGGTCGATTGGTCTTGGTGGTGCCTGGAACATTAATGAGAAAATCCGCTTGAATGCCGGATACTTCATCAGTCTATATAGCGACTATAAGAAGACTCAGAGCAGTTATCAGGGGCTGGGGATTGCAGGAACGGACATCTATTCTCGTACCAATAACGTGATTGGTATCGGTATTGATTATAAGTTCTAATATGTATGTTATTTTTACATAAATGCATAAAATATTTCAGAAATTACTCGAATTAATCAAAAAATGCAATTAAAATCGTATTTTTTACACGATTTTCTTGGAACTTATTGTTTTTTTTATTTACTTTGCACCCGAAATTAAAAAAGAATAGGTAGATTTTTATTTATAAATAATTAATTAAAGTTAGTAAAAAGATTATGAAAAAACTTTTCTTAATGCTTGCTGTTGCTGCTCTGTCAGCACAGAGTGTATCTGCTCAGACCGTTCTGGAGAGCAAGAATTTTGACAACTGGTATATTGGTATCAATGGTGGTGTTAATATTCCCGGTGCAGACTTTAAGTTCAAGAACATGAACTATGACGCTGGACTTCGTATTGGTCGTTGGATTACCCCGGTATTAGGTATTGGTGTAGAAGGACAGGCTTACTTTGGAAAGAAGTATGGTTTTGAATTTATCAAGACTACCGTAAAGGCTACCAATGTTAGCGCTTTCGGTACCATCAACTTCAGCAACTGGTTTGGTGGCTATCCTGGCACTCCTCGTGTATTTGAGTTGATTGGTGTTGTAGGTCTTGGCTGGCTCCACACCTATGATATTAAGGCAAATGCAATGACTGCTAAGTTGGGTCTTGACTTTGCTTTCAACTTCGGTTCAGACAAGCAGTGGCAGATTTATGCTGAGCCCAACATTCTCTATAACATCGCTCAGAGCTATCAGCCCGTACACTTTAACAAGAACCGTTCTCTGATTGGTTTGAACATCGGTGTTAACTACAAGTTCGGTAACAGCAACGGTACTCACAACTTCAAGATTGCTGAGCTCCGCGACCAGGCTGAGATCGACGCTCTGAACGCTAAGATCAATGAGCTGCGTTCTGATGTTGATTCTAAGAACGGTCAGATCAACGCTGCTAACCAGACCATCGCTGACCTGAAGAAGAAGCTCGCTGACTGCGAGGCTCGTCCTACTCAGATTGTTGAGGAGAAGAAGGAGACCACTCTCCAGCCTATCGTTATCTTCCGTCAGGGTAAGAGCACTATCGACGCTGCTCAGTATGCAAGTGTTGAGATGGTAGCTAAGTACCTGAAGAATCATCCTGAGTCTAAGGTTCTCGTTAAGGGTTATGCTTCTCCAGAGGGTAAGGCTGAGTTCAACCAGAAGCTTTCTGAGGCTCGTGCTACTTCTGTTGCAAATGCTCTGATCAAGCGCTACAAGATTTCTAAGGATCGTATCACTA
>JAEEGL015667453.1_pt1 | contig 18453 bp, 14 predicted proteins | sample 9134231 | NCBI WGS metagenome assembly JAEEGL01 (sample SAMN16246548, study PRJNA631951) | gut metagenome | biome: gut microbiome; feature: rumen; material: fiber-attached | host: Bos | place: Iran: Karaj | collected 2018-10 | reverse complement strand
ACGGTATATACAACCTCTTCACCGGCAAAGTGAGCATAAAAAATTGTAGGACCAGTCACTTTATATGAATTAAGATCAACCTTCTTATTGTCAGCATCCATCCAATAATCAATGGTCTTTTCCTTGCCATCTACGGTAGCTGTTGTAGGAAGAGCATTCTCTGATATTGCTGCAGCAAGTCCGTTCTCTGACACTTTGTATTCTTTAAGAGGGGTGGCACCCTCTACTGCACAGAAGGAAACAGTATATTCTGGTACTACAACCGCACCAGAATTAACTTTAACATCTACTCTTGCAAATCTGGCAGAACCGCCTCCTATGCCTCCCAAATAATACACGCCAGGGCCTGCAACAGAAAGAGTATGTTTTGAAACCGTTTGACTATAGCCAAACGAATCCTTAGCCGTAGTGGCATTGGTTGCATCAGTAATTCCAATGGACCTTCCTTCATTTGATGAATATCCATACACATCTACACTAGCAGCATTAGCAACTTTAAAAGCAAAATAAACGCCATCAGCCATTGATTTATTCGTATTTACAAAGTAATAAGCTGACCCATCTATAGTTTGCTTTTTACCCATCCCTTTGGATTTGCCATTGTGAACATAAAGAATTTTACCATCGCTGTTTGTAAAATATTTTTTATCGTTAGTTTTTTTATTATTTATGTTATCTTTTTGATAAGTATCAGCTAAATCAGCATCTGTTGGATTCACATTCAATATGTCTTTAAATACAAAACTTGATGTGCCACCTGCGGGAATTTCTACGAAATCATTTGCTTCAAGTACCAGGTCAGGATCAGCGCCATTTATTTCTTCTGAAATTTCACTTGATCCCGATGTTATAGCATTCTCTTCTTCCAAAGCCTCTTCAAAGCCTGTCTCTTCTACAAGATCCTCTGCTTCAGCTGCCATTGCAGGAAGAGAGAAGCTTGTAAATACCATGGCTGCAGACAAGATCACAGCCAGGTCTCTTTTTAAGTTTATAAAACCTCTCTTAAACATTTTAGTCCCTTTCTGTACCTTAGGTACGATACTTTTCCCGATCTGCTACCTGTCGTCATAGGAATAGATCCGGGGTGTTACACTGTATCATGTCCGTCCCGCAAATTATCATCCATGATCTCCCGTCGTCACTTTGATCAAATGATCAAAAAGAAACCAAAAACATAAAATGCGCATGATACATAAGCTGAGAAATATCTTTTTCCTAAACACAGGCATTAAAGCAGCCCTGCTATGACCGTCCTCGAAATCCGACTGTCTCGAAAGGAATAATAATGCTCTAAAAAAAGAGATGTCAGATTTTTTCGGACTAAGACGAATTATTTTTGCCATTACAGAGCTGCATTAATCCCTGTATTCAGGCTAAAAAGCAGGCTATGAATTTTTGAAAACCTATACTTTTTGAAAAATTCGAAAACATCCGCTATTTTAAATTTTCATAATAAAAAAAGACCTTGATTTACTAAAAATCAGACCTTTTTTTCGTATTTATATTGACAGTGGGATTTTATTGGTTGTATAATCTCACGGATTAGAAATTTCTTTTTTCAAAAAAGTATACTTTTACAAAAATCCTTAAAAAATCCCCTGTTTAATTTATAATCCGTATATATTGTCAGGAACCGAAAAAGTTTTTATAATGGCGTTATTGGCAAACAGATGCCGGATATATTGTGGTTCTATAAAGAAAGGAAAACGGGAAATTGAGCATAGAATATTACAGACTGAATAAGATAAAATACATGGCCGTGGCGTCGATATTGATATTGCTCTTTGTGACGACTTTTAACGGTGAGCTGCATCCTGTCAGGTCGGCGGATGAGATCGACATGGCGATCAATACCACCCTGGGGCAGAACCTGGAGTGCTATGCCGGAGTATTTTCCGTGGCGGTGACGGCGTCGGTGAATCCTATGGCAACTCTGGCAGTGCTGTCCATCATAGGCATAGTGGAAAAAGCTGACATCTATAATTTTGAATGGGGCTGGACGAACACCCTGTCTGATTTTTTGAATAAAGTGCCGTTCATACGCACTGCAAAAAATCTGCCCATTGCGAATCCCACGGCCTGCGTGATACTGACGGTGGTGGCTGTGGCGCTTTATGTCGCCAGATCTACGGCGGCTTCAAAGCTGGTGTCCAGAGCCACCGTAGATAATGTGGAGGAGATATCCGGATACATCATTACGGTGATGCTTTCATTTTTGCCGCTGGCTACGACCCAGGCAGTGCAGGCTGCGGAAGGCCAGATCAATTATGTGTCTAAGGGTACGTATTTTGTGACGCTGATCATAGCGCTTATGTCTGCGGTGTTTAACTGCATAGTTTATACCTGTATTTACAAATGTATGGATACGGTGGAGCTGCTGGCGGTAGCTTTCCCCGTAAAGGGCGTGAACCTGGTGATCCAGATACTGAAGGCCATCCTTCATCTGGTCCTGTCGGTGCTCATGGTGCTGAGTCCTTTTATCAGTGTGGTGATCAGTGTGATCATGACCGTTATCGCGCTGATACTGTTCCGCAGGCTGTCACTGCTGTGCACGTATCTGGATTATGTTTATATAAAACCTATGTTTAAGAAACTGTTCCATGGCCGTGAAGTGTCGCCGTTTATTCATCGTAAGTTCCCCAGAAGGATCAGGGAACGCTACCCCGACATACGTTTGGGCTTCCCTGTTTTTTCCATGAACAGATGCGGAAAACGTATCAGAAAATATCAGCTTCTGTGGATACTGCCTAAAGACGGAGAGATGCTGCTGATACGTCCCAGGTCGTTTTTCCGTTATGAGGAGATCCCTGTCAGTGAGATAAATCTGTTAAAGCATCCTCTTTATCTTCAGAAAACTTTCAGATTTACCAGGATAAGGACACAGGACCGCACGGTGGAGCTGGTGTTCTCGAATGAATATGCCGACCGCTGGGAAGATCTGCTTAAAGAGCTGAATATAGAAGATTTTAAAGGTGCACCCGAAATCGAACCAAAAAAAGGCTCCCTTAAATCGTATCTAAATCGGATGTTTAAAAAAGACATTCCAAATAATACAATGAGGGAGGATGTATAAAATGATATTAAAGAGAAAGAATAAGCTGGCGTTTCTCTGCGGATTGTCGCTTCTGGTGAGCTCACTCTCACCCATGGGAGTTATGGCTGCAGATGTAGAGCTGGCAGAGGATGTAGCTGTAGTCGAGGAAGCTGCCGAGGAGGCTTCTGAGGTTGTTGTTGCAGCCGAGTCAGAGGCTGTGGAGGCTGTGGAGGCTGCAGAGGATGAGCTTAGTGAGGAGGCAGACGTAGTCCTTACAGGTGCTGAGGAAGTGTCCAATGAGGCACAGACTCCTAAGACTGTCAGCCCCGATAAGACCCCTTCAAAGAATGAAGCCGACGACAAGGATGACAAGGATAAGGAGACGCCCAGTGATAATGAGGCAAAGGCAGTTGTTGATGCAGGGATCTATCTGAAGCAGGTTGCAGCTTCGAATGATAAGTCGAACAGCCTTCAGCCCGTGCTTACAAAGGGAAGCGCTTCGGATACAGGATATGTGGTTCAGTATTACACAAAGGGTAAGGTAAAGAAGCTCGGCGTATCGGAAGACAGTACATTAAGCAGCTGTGAGGTGACTGTAAACGCCAAGGCTAAGCTTTATCTGAACGGACAGTATGAGGTGGTTACAGGATCTCTCGAGGGAGAGAATGGATTTAAGCTTCCTGCTAATCCCAAGTATCCCAACGCCAAGTTCAAGAATGGTGAGACCGCTGTTACTCTCAAGGTGATCAAGGGCGCTCACAGATATAAGGTGACCTTTGAGGATAAGACACAGAAGAAAAAGATCACGGTTCATGTAGTTAACCTGGCCTTTGATAAGACCATCAAGAAGGTGGGCCTTTTCTCCAGAGAGGTTTCCGGAAATGATATAAGCGGAAACAAGGTTTCCGGACGTGATACTCTGGTGATCCGTCCTACTCTTCCGGGCAACTTTAAGAATGCGGCTGACCTGCTTAACGGAGTCTGGATCATAGACAAGGAGCCTATCCAGCAGATCGGTGAAAAGAATGCGGTTACTTCCGCAAAGAACGGTGTGAAGTGCTATGTCGATGAGAAGACAGGTTATCTTATCGTAACCGCTCCCCAGAAGAAGGGTAACGCAAAGATCACTTACATGCTGAACGGAAAGAAGTTTACCACAGCAGTTAAGGCCGGCGGCACAGATCCCAAGCCTAACCTTCAGGTTATGAGAAAGAGCTACGAGGAAGCAAAGCTTCTGTATGTGACTCCCGAGAAGAAAACTGACAAGAAGTGATCTGATAAGCACAGTTATATTCGCTTAACAATCCGCCCTGCCTCTGATATAATATCAGAGGCAGGGTATTTTTATTTAACAGGACCCGGTCAATATAGTCATTCTGAGGAACGCAGTGACAAAGAATCTTATAAGGGAAATATTATGAAAATCATCTCACAGGGTATATATAAACTGATGAATAAAACCGGTTATCCGTCCTATGACGGCTTTGAGATAATCCGTGACGCCGGCAATAACGGAGCGCACGGTCTGACCACTCCCGGTGAATTCGTCCTCAATCTTCGCGAGGAAGCTACCGTGGTGGTAGAGGGCTGCGCCTATGGGAGCGGCGAAATGAAGGCTTTTCAGGAGGATGGTGAACGACAGGTGGTTACCTGCCGGGGACTTTCCGCCATCAGAGCCAATGACAAAGAGGTAACCTATTACCGCATCAATGGCGTAAAAAAAGGAAAGCTCACTATATCCGTAACCGGAAGGGAATATATCCATGGCTTTGTTGTGGTGTATGATAAGGGAATTTATGATCATGATCGGGTGGAGGTCATAGATTTCGGAGCGACTGTTTTTGAAGAGCATGATAAAAACAGCAGAGTTAATCACCATCTGAATGCACAGATAATAAACGGCTGGTATGATCCCTCCATTGAGCCGGGACTATCCGGAGTGGAGATACCCTCTTCTTTTTTTGCGGCAGATCAAAAGGGGGATCAGGTACTTTTTTATGACGGAAACAACAAAACGGATAACCGTATACGTTCCAGAAATCAGGAGCTTACCCGATTTGATGATAAGGCTCCGAAGGATGTGCACGGCATAGTTTATTCCGGATATTTTTACAGTAATACGGCAGCTTCTCCCGCAGTATATCTGGCTGTGTCTGCCGACGAAGGTGACAGGATCACCGCGTATACCACGTCAAATGCTTTGGACTCCACCATACATTTTGTGAATATGTCCGATCCGTTTGATGAGCAGATACAGGAATATACCGGCAGCGGCAAGATTGTTCCTATGGTATTTTATGCCAGAAAAAACGGAATGTATAAACAATATTCCACTACGGAAAAGCTGGCGGTGGCGCGTTATGTGATCGAGCATGCAAGATGGACTATGGTAAAAGGAAGGGTAACTGCTCCACAGGAGATCCCTGCCGGATATGAGCTGGTCTTTACAAATGACCTGTCCGGAGCAGAGTATAGGGCAAAGCCCGATGAAAACGGGAACTATGAGCTGTCACTTCCCTCAGGGCTTGACTACAGTTATACCGTTTCTCTGGCAGGAGCAAACGGTTATGTGACGAAGGGGAATAATCGTCTGAACCTTGCGGATCGGGTGGCTGAGGCTGATTTTGATGTGAGGATAAGAGCGGTGGAACTTGTCCGGGTTTCGGGCAGGATACAGGGGCTGGACAGTGCGGCTTTAGAGAAACTTTCTTTTGTTACCGAGGCTCTGGAGGACGTGATCTATGTTCCGCAAATCCTCATAGACCGTGACTCAGGAAGCTACAGTGCTGCTTACGAGGCAGGCGTATCATATGAATTCAGTGCCTGCGGGGTTGACGATCATTTTCTGACTATTGACGGTCGCGCCGTGACGAACAATTCAACTCCGGGTCAAAATGTAAAGGGTAAGGACAGAGGGGCTTTGGTTGTGAAATATACAAAAGATCAGACTGAGGATCTGATCTTTGAGGAGAAGCCTCTGCACGCGGTGATAATTGAATCCAATTTTTCAAAACAGGATCTGGAGCATATGAAATTTGAATTTACGATCCTGAATGAAAAATTTGAACCCCTGGAAGAATATAAATATGTGTTTGACGGACCGGATGGCATCCGGTTGAGAGACGGCCAGTACAGGATCAGGGCAGTATCGGAATATGAACAGCTTCTGACTCCTGATCTGAAAATGAACGGATCCGATACTTTTGCGACCGTTGATTTCAGGGATGCTTCCGCTGCCGCTCCTGTGGTTCCCTACAGGGAAACTTTGACGGTGGGACGCGACGGGGATTATCGCAGCATTAATGAGGCGTTGGAAGCCATCCGTCATATGGACAGAACCCGGGAGGACAGTACAGGGGGAGAGGCTGTATCATTTAAGCATGTTACCATCAGTATTTCTCCCGGAAATTACGAGGAAATGCTGCTGATAGATACTCCTGATGTGAGTTTTGTGAACGCTGCGGGTGAGGGAGCGTCCACGGCACTTAAAAATAAGGGAGTGGATATTGACGGATCGGCGGTTAGGATCACCTTTTATTACGGACATGGTTATACCTATTATTCCATGGGCAGAGACTGTAAGTATGACGAGCGTTTGCTCTGGGTGAACAGCCATAACGGTTATTCCACCTATGTGAATCCGGGGTCGGGCGTCACTGACGGCAGTTATTGGAATGCAACGGTGGTGGTAGCTGCGGATAATGTGGAGTTTAAGGATATCATTTTGGAAAATTCCTTTAACCAGTATATGTCCGAAATGGCCACGAAGGATATAATAGTACCGCAGAGAGCGGCAAAAGAGGGCAGTGTGTCACGTTCCGAAATGGACAAGGGCTGTACTCTTTTACAGAAAAAGGAGTATGTGGAAAGGGCAGCTGCACTGGCTCTTCATGGAGGTTTGTCAGGGATATATTTTAAAAACTGCAGGATCATAAGCCGGCAGGATACCCTGTATGGCGGGGCCGGCACGAAAGCTGTCTTTGAAAGGTGCGCTGTATACGGCAGCACGGATTATATTTTCGGAGCCATGACGGCGGTGTTTAAGGAATGTGAGCTGGTGTCAAACACAGAGCCCGGTAACAAGTCGGATGTTTTTTATATAACAGCGGCCCAGCAGCAAAAGGGCAGAGGTTTTCTGTTTCTGGACTGCCATATCACTGCTCCCACAGCGGGAGTGGATACCTGTTTTGACGGTCCGGTGACTCCGGGGTATCTGGGCAGACCCTGGCTTGGACGTACTTCCGAAGCGGTGTTCTTCGGCACAAGGATCGATGCGGTTGAAATGAATGAGGATCTTTCAGGTTCACAGACAGACCGAACCGGTTCGCATGCGTCTGTAAAGGAAGAAAAAGAACAACGATCTATGATCGCACCTGAAGGATGGAACAGCAACCTGGGCGGTGAGTCGGCGTTTGTTTATGAATTCGGGACCGTGGAGGCTGCAAAGATCGATAATTCATCAAGGCGCGCCGTCTGGGCAAATCCCTGTGCCGGTGAGGATGATGCATATATCGCAGCAGTGGAAGATGACGGTACGTTATCAAGGGATAAAAAAGTGAGGCTTACGCGCGAAAACGCAGAGGCGGTTTTTTTGGAGTAAAAAACAGGCATGAGACATAAAACCGAATATTTCATGGATGAGGTCCGCAACGGCTTTTATGTCCCTACCGCCATAAAACAGGCCTGGGCGGGCATCCTGGATGTACTAAAGGAAATAGATGATATCTGCCGCAGACATGACATAAAGTATTTTGCGGATTGGGGAACGATGCTGGGGGCAGTGCGCCACGGTGGTTTCATACCCTGGGATGATGATCTGGATATCTGTATGCTCAGGGATGATTATACCCGTTTCAGACAGGTGGCTGATGCTGAACTGCCTTCCCGGTATGTGATCCACGACTTTGAACGCAAGGATGATCACTGGATGTTTTTATCGCGGGTGGTTAGTAATGAGCGGATATGCTTTGATGAAGATTATCTGAATGAGCATTATAACTTTCCTTATCTTGCCTGTGTGGATATTTTTGTAATGGACTATCTGTATCGGGATGAGGAAAAAGAAAAAGCCAGGGATAAAGAGATCATGGATCTTATATCCATGTCATACGGTCTGAACATCGGGAAGCTGACAGTGGCTCAGCTGGCTGACTGGCTGGCCGGCATAGGATCAAAGCACGGAGTGAGTTTTTCGGACAATAATGAGGGACACAGGGTAGAACGCGAGCTGTACAGACTGGCGCAGGCTCTGATGTCAGAGGTGAGTCCCGAGGATGCCGATGAGGTGGGATTGATCTTTCCCTGGGTGCTTAAAGGCGCAAAGGGTATTCCCAAGAAATATTATGAGACTACGGTCAGGCTGCCTTTTGAGGATATCACCGTTCCGGTGCATAGCTGCTATAACCGGATCCTTTCCGGAAAATACGGAAGTTACTGTCAGGTCCACAAGGGCGGCGGAGGTCATGACTACCCCTTCTTTGAGGGGCAGAAGCGTGATCTGGAAAAAGTAAACGGCGCTCCTTTGCCCGGATACAGCTTTGATCCGCAGATGCTTGAGAGGAACATTGCCGGTCCGGTATCCGATGAGATATTGTTCCTCCCTACGAGTCCAAGCCGGTGGGAAGGCTTTTCTTCTCTGTATAAGAATCTTAAGGATGAAGGTGCGGATCTGTGCGTGGTGCCCCTGCCGGTTATGAGAAAAAACATAATGGGTGAGATCACGGCTACGGATGAAGAGATCCTGGAGCAGACTGCATTGTATTCTTATCCCGAAGAGGTGGAGGTTACGGACTGGCTTTCATATGATATCAGCGTTCACAGACCCCGCGAGATTTACATTCAGGATCCTTATGACGAACAAAATCCCGTGCTGACGGTTCCGCCGGCATATTACGCGAGCGTCCTTAGGTTTTTTACCCGGCGGCTCATTTTTGTTCCGGTTAAGAAAACTTCGGATTTCGGACCGGAGGATCACACGGATCAGTACAATCTGAAGCATTATCTGACAGCTCCCGGCATTATATATTCGGATGTGGTATATGCTTATTCTCGGAATCTGAAGACACAGTATGTCAATGCCCTCACGGCCTTTTCCGGAGAGGCGTACAGACCGGTGTGGGAACAAAAGATAGTTGTTATGGACTGCCCGGAGCAGTGCTGCAGGAAGCAGGAAAAAAAGAAGCTGTTCTATGGCATCGGTCTTAATGAAATAGCGGAGCAGGGAGAAGGACTTGTCGAGGCAGTAAAGGACAGGCTCCTTCAGATGTCAGAGGTTAATGCTTCCCTGTCGGTGAGCGTAGGGTTTTATCCATCGGACTATGAGCTATGGCGGGATCCGGAACCTGCCTTGTGTAAAGAACTGTGGGATATGGTAGAAAAAAACGTGTCCGAATACGGGTTTGAGATGGTAAGGATCGATCCTGCCCGCGCAGATGATATGGCAGCGGATTATGATGCGTATTACGGGAGCCCCACTCCCATGGTCCCTGCATTCACTTCGCATAAAAAGCCGGTGATGCTGGCAGACTACAGTATTTAGTGGTAAAATTAAATTTCATTCTGAGCGAAATATGCTGATGTCATTCTGAGCGAAATATGCTGATGTCATTCTGAGCGAAGCGAAGAATCTTATAAAGGAGAGAACTTATGTCATTATATGATGATATACTTGCAAAAAAAGAGAAGATCGCCGTAGTGGGCCTGGGTTATGTGGGTATGCCCATAGCCCATGCCTTTGCAAAAAAGGCTGAGGTCATAGGTTTTGACCTGAATAAGGAAAAGATCGGCCTGTATAAAAGCGGTATCGACCCTACCAATGAAGTGGGGGATGAAGAGATCAAAAACTCGCGGATAGATTTTACCTGTGATGAGACCAGATTAAAGGAAGCAAAATTTCATATCGTGGCTGTGCCCACGCCTGTGAATTCGGATCATACTCCGGATCTGACTCCGGTGACCGGAGCCAGCAGGATCCTGGGACGGAATCTCTCCAGGGGCTCTATCGTGGTGTATGAGTCTACGGTTTATCCCGGTGTTACCGAGGATGTGTGCGTGCCTATCCTGGAGGAGGAATCAAAACTTAAATGCGGAGTGGATTTCAAGGTGGGATACTCACCGGAGAGGATCAATCCCGGTGATCAGGTTCACCGTCTTCATAATATCAGAAAGATAGTTTCCGGAATGGATGAAGGATCACTGGAGCAGATCAGGAAAGTATATGATCTGGTGATCGAGGTGGGAACATATCCTGTGTCCGGGATCAAGACCGCGGAGGCCATCAAAGTAGTGGAAAACAGCCAGAGGGATATAAACATCGCTTTTATGAATGAGCTGGCCATGGTTTTTGACCGGATGGGCATCGACACCAATGAAGTGGTGGATGGCATGAATACAAAGTGGAATGCTTTGGGCTTCAGACCCGGGCTGGTAGGTGGACATTGTATCGGAGTGGATCCATATTATTTTACCTATCAGGCTGAAAAGCTGGGGTATCACAGTCAGATCATACTTAACGGCCGTATCGTGAATGACGGTATGGGAGCTTATATCGCGGACGCCGCAGTGAAAAAAATGATAGAAGCGGGGCAGGCACCCAGGAAATCCCGGGTGGTGATCCTGGGGCTGACCTTTAAGGAAAACTGTCCTGATATCAGAAACAGCAAAGTCTATGATGTCATAAAACGGCTTGAGGAATATGGGATAAAGCCTGAAGTGGTGGATCCCTGGGCTGATGAAGCCGAGGCTCTGCGTGAATACGGTATCGGATTGAAAAAGCTGGATGATATAAAGGATGCCGGTTGTGTGATCGTGGCAGTGGCTCATGATGAGTTCAAAAATCTCGGGCTGGACCGGATCAGATCCTTGACACAGGGCGAAGGATCGGTGCTTATCGATGTGAAGGGCCTGTATGATGTGAAGGAACTTGCCGCATCCGGGCTGTTGTGGTGGAGACTGTGATATATTCTTTGATGTCATTCTGATTGGTCCCCCCCACTGTCATTCTGAGCGGTTCCCCCACTGTCATTCTGAGCGGTTCCCCCACTGTCATTCTGAGCGAAGCGAAGAATCTTTGATCAGAAAAAGAGTAAACCTATGAGCAACAACTATCCTGAAAAAAAGTATTCTGCCGCATGTATCCTCCTGGCCGGGGGCCGGGGTGAACGTATGGGAGCAGATGTCCCCAAGCAGTATATAGAAGTGGATGGGAAAACCATTTTTGAATATACCTTGTCCGCTGTTTTTGCGTGGACAAGAATGGATATCCTTATAGTTGTGGCCGACGAGCTGTGGCGTGATCGTATTTCGGAAATTGTAAGACGTTTGATACCGGATGGTGTAAGCTTTGCCGGCTTTGCCGATCCCGGAAAAAACCGGCAGCTTTCAATAGTGAATGCCATGGATGCCTTAAGATCCTGTATGGATAAGGCTTCTTATGTCATGATCCATGATTCGGTGCGGCCCTGTGTGTCAAAGGATCTGATAGCGGGCTGTGACGCTCTTTTGGAGCCGGGTTGCGGTGTGATGCCTGTAATACCCGTCAAGGATACCATATATGAAAGCGATGGAGGTTCGTGTGCCCAGAGAATATTGAACCGGGATCTTTTATTCGCAGGTCAGACTCCGGAGTTTTTTGATTTTGACAGATATCTGGAAGCGAATGAGGCATTGTTGCCTGACAGGATCATGGAGATAAGAGGCTCTTCCGAGCCGGCCATTTTAGCCGGCATGAAGGTGAAGATGGCGCCGGGTGATGAAGGTAATTATAAACTGACTACCATCGAAGATCTGGAAAGATTCAGGAACGGCCATCCGTCGATGTCATTATGAGCGATTCACCTACCGCTGTCATTCTGAGCGAAGCGAAGAATCTTACAAGGGAGTAACATATGAAAGCATGGGTACTTCATGATATAAACAATATAAAACAGGAAGAAGTCAAAAAGCCTGTCCCCGGCGATGGAGAGGCTTTGGTGCGTGTCATGGCAGCGGGCATCTGTGGTTCCGATATCCCCAGGATATTCAAAACAGGCGCTCACAATATGCCGCTTATCCCCGGGCATGAATTTTCCGGTGTAGTGGAAGCGGTGGGAGAGCCTGATGCCGGTGTCTGGATTGGAAAAAGAGTGGGGGTCTTTCCGCTTATTCCCTGCAGAAAGTGTGCGCCCTGTCAGCGGGAACTCTATGAGATGTGCAAAAATTACAATTATCTGGGATCGCGCTGCGATGGGGCTTTTGCCGAATATGTAAAAGTGCCGGTAGCTAATCTGATCGAGCTTCCGGAGGATGTCAGCTTTCAGGCGGCGGCCATGCTTGAGCCCATGGCCGTGGCTGTTCATGCCATGCGTGCCATGGAAAAACAGCTGAAGGCAGTTTTTGACCGGTCAGATGACGCGGACGTCCGGGAGGCCTTGATGACAGGTGCCGTACAAAAACAGTCACTGCGGATTGCAGTCTGCGGCGTGGGTACCATAGGCCTGCTTCTTTGTATGGTCCTGAAAGCCTCCGGCTATGAAAACATAACAGCCATAGGAAATAAGGAAGCACAAAGAAAGCCGGCGATGGACGCCGGTGCGAAGATATATTGTGTACATAATGGAAAGTCGGATCTGCCCTCAGACTTCGACGTTTTCTTTGAATGTGTAGGCAAGAATGAAACCCTTTCCCTTGGTGTGGAGAAACTGAACTTCCACGGCGTGCTCATAACTGTGGGAAATCCTTATTCCGATATGACTCTGGATAGAAATACATACTGGAAGATATTAAGGAACCAGCTCACTGTCAGAGGCGTGTGGAATTCTTCTTTTACCGGCCATGAGGATGATGACTGGCACTATGTGCTGAGACTGCTTTCAGGACATGTAACTTCTGATCCTGCCGATGAATATGTCGGAAACAAAGATCACGATCGTAAAAACGTAATGGATCCGTCCGTTCTCATCACCCACGAATTCTCTATCGATGACCTGTATCATGGCCTAACCATCATGCGTGATAAGACTGAGTATTACTGCAAGGTTATGCTCAGCATGTAGTGATATTTCAGGCAAGATTTCCAAACATTATTTCGTATAATAAAAACCATTAACGTTTAATAAAAAAAGTGTTATTTTAATAAAAAATAATAAAAAAAGTGCCGGTTTAATAAAAAAACATATCAGTTGATAAAAAACGGACATTGAATAATGGAGCAGGAAGGAATATCATGAGAATATTGGTGATCGGAGGAACTTATTTCCTCGGCAGAAAATTTGTGGATATGGCAAAGACCCGGCATGAGATCACACTCATAAACAGAGGGACTAATCCCTATGATGCTGTGTCGGGTGATCATGATACAGCTTCAAAGGTAGAAAATGAATGTTGCGTGACCACGCACTGTCTCGATCGGCGTGATGCAGATGCCTTGTCTAAATTTCCATATGCAAAGTATGACGTGGTAGTCGATTTTTGCGCCTATGCCCCTGGAGATATAAAACTCATTTTTGATAATCTGAATGCTGATTTTCGTCATTATATATTCATCAGTACGGTAGACGTTTATAAGCGCGGAACAGGTGAAGTCCTTACCGAAGATTCGCCTACAGAGGACAGGTATTTCGGCGGTGCGGCCGGTGACTATATCGCAGGGAAGATACTGCTGGAAAAGGAACTATCGGAAGATTTATCATCGCGTACGACCTCGTCTGACATTAGCACTACGATAATACGCCCCGCCTTTATCTACGGTCCCGGAAATTATTCTCCCCGCGAAGGCATATATATGAACTGGATAGATGACGCCGGTATGATCCTTCACCCTTCGGATGCTACCGGCCGTTTCCAGCTGGTGAATGTATTTGATGTGGCACGCGGGATCCTTGCCTGTTGTGAGCGTGAACCTGACAAATGCAGCAGGCATGAATGCTTTAACATAGTTCCCCCTGAGATACTTACCTATGACAGCTTTGCCGATGCCCTTAAGAGAGCCATCGACAAAGATTTTGAAACAGTATCTCTTACCGTATCGGAAATAAACGAAAGAGGCATCCCTCTTCCATTTCCCCTCACCGAAGCAGAAAGCCTCGTCTGCTCCGGCAAAAGATCCGAGGAAATCCTCCGCTTGCAGTACACCCCACTGGACCGCGGCCTGCGTGATACATATCTCATCAATCTGTCATGATCCCTAATAAAATTGTTTTTGTTGACAGAGTATATAAGATGGTAAATCTGAGCGAGAGACTTGTGGAGATCACGAAGCTTGTTGATGCGGGAAAGTATTTCACGATCAACAGGGCAAGGCAATATGGAAAAACCACAACCCTTGTTGCTTCAGCAAAAGGGAATGACTCACGCAGCTACAAGGCAGAATGCACTGGCATGAATGGTACCGTTCTTATTATGGTAAAAAAGTTATGGTGAGATTTTCATTATATGAAAGTTATGGTAAGAATTGCATATTTCAAAAAGTTATGGTAAGATTTTCATAATTGACAGTACGTATGGAGGATAATTATGATCAGGGAAAATCCTTTTACCATAACTTTTGGGAAACAACCGAATAAGCTGATATCACGGCTTGAGGATACTGACAGAATAGTAAGTGATTTTATGGCTGCAAACGCTGTAAGTCAGACTTTTTTGATCGAAGGGATACGTGGAAGCGGCAAGACGGTGCTTATGACCACTGTGGCCAAGATATTAGGTAATGAGAAGGATTGGATTGTGATCAATCTTAACCCGGTTATGGATCTGTTATCGAATTTTGCGATCAGGCTTAGAGATGCGAGTGCCCCCGGAAACGATGTGATCATTAAAGGTGTAAATGTGTCGGCTGCGGGTTTAGGATTAGGCATAAGCACGGGAGAAAAATCAACAGATTACGTTGGTATGATCGAGAAATGCTTTAAATCTATTATTAAAAGAAAGAAAAAGGTTCTGATCACCATTGATGAAGTTATACATGATGAGAATATGAAAGTATTTGCCAGTCAATACCAGATATTCGTGAGACAGGATTATCCAATATATATGATAATGACCGGATTGTTTGAAAATATAAATGCGATTCAAAATGATCCCTCGCTTACATTTTTGCTTCGTACGCCTAAGATCATCACAGGCCCGTTGAGCATATTGCAGATAACGCGACAGTATCGGGATATATTTGATTTAGATGAAGTAAAAGCGGCTGAATTGGCAAAACTCACAAAAGGTTATGCATTTGCCTTTCAGGCATTGGGTGTCTCTTTTTGGAATAACAGTATCCATGGTATGGATAAGATACTCGATGAATTTGACATGTTGCTGGATGATTTTGTCTATAAAAAAATATGGTCAGCACTTACCAAAAAGGAAAAAGAGATATTAAAACAGGTCAAGGAAGAACAGGTGAAGACCGGCGAAATATGTAAAAATATTTCAATGAGCAGCAGTACATTTTCACGCTACAGGGATGATCTGATGAAAAAGGGGATATTGCAATGCCCGGAATATGGATATGTTTCCATGGCACTTCCGAGATTCTATGAGGTGGTAAAGAATTATTAGATGGTTTTGTACAATATCCGGCCGCAGTACAGGAGCCGGCTGATAGAAGCGTGCCAGCCATTGGATGAGTACTCATGGTTTATCGAGGAAGTCCGAAATAACCGTAAGAAAATGAGCACTGAGGAAGCCGTAGATAAAGCGATAGAGGATATGCCCGAGGAATTTGTGATCAAGATTTTTTTGAAGGGGCATCAGGCGGAGGTGAGTAATATGTGCATTACAGAATATAACGAAGCCGAGACCATGCAGATGTTCAAGGAAGAAGGAAGAGAAGATCATCTGATCCGTCAGATTTGCCGCAAACTCCGAAAAGGGAAAAGAGTGGAGATCTTACAAATGGTTTAAAAAGGAAATAAGTATGACAGTAGGAGAACGAATACTTGAATTGATCCAGCAAAAGGGAATGACTCAAAAGGCTTTTTCGGAGAAAACCGGTATCCCGCAGAGTACCATGAGTAGCTGGAGAGGGAAAAAACAGAATCCGTCCATAGATAAATTAAAAGTGATCTGTGATACGTTGGGAGTTAGTCCATATTATTTGTTATCATCTACAGATGTCAATGATAAATGGAATGATGACTATATTATGGTCTATCGTGATGATGAGGAATACGAGTTGCTCATAGAATACAGAAAGCTTGACAGGGAGCACCGGATCCGATTATCAGGCTATGTGTACGCATTAAGTGAGGAATGTAAAAAATAAGATAGTACTGAAGAAATTGTCTACGTTCCTTCGGTACTATCTAATTTTTTACAAGGTGATTCGATATAACGAAAGTATTGACAAAGCGATAAGACACGAATATACTAAGGATGTGGTTGTTTTATGAATATTATATGATGATATTTTATCAGATATATCATGTAATGATAAAGGAGCAGGTTATGAATGGCATGAAGAGCGTTTCTGTAAATATTGTAATGACATATCCGGTTCATTGGACAAAATATCAGGTGCTGCGAGATTTTGTCCAGAATTTTTATGATGCTGTAGAACATATCGATTGGAGGCAACGCTTCTGTTATGAATATGATAATTCTGTATTATCTATGTGGATTAAAAATGTATCATTTAATTATGAATGGCTTATGCATATTGGAGCATCTACAAAAACGGGGTATTCAAAAGAATATGCAGGTTTCTTTGGAGAGGGTTTCAAAATTGCTTCATTATGCGGTCTTAGAGACTATGGCTGGGAGATTCAGATGATGTCCGGAGACTGGCATATAGACGTGACGGAGATAGAGCAGTTTATTGATCAGACTCCGGTGAAAATGTTAGCATACAATATTTCGTCTGTTGATAAAGTCGAGGAAACAAGACTTGTCTTAAACAATATATCATTATCGGATCATTACTTGTTTAAAACTGTATTGGACAGTTTCTTTGGCGCGGACAATCCAATTATGGGAAAACAATTGTGGATGGGCAAAGAAGGCGCAGTTTTTCTGCGCAGTAAGATTCCACTCAATAGAAATCTACCAGTAACAGAGCAATTTGGTAGAAAGGGAGCTGTCTTTTGCGGATACCAGATGTTAGGAACAAATCCTTTCGACCTTGTTGTTTGTCTCCATAACTATGAGAAGGATGATCGGGAAAGAAGAAGTCTTTATTCCTTCGATGTAATCCGCATTTTTGAGAAAATATGTTACTATATTGATCCGGACTGTGCAATGATAATGCTTGAAAAAATGCGTAGATATTGGAACAGTTATCCTCAAAAAAGGATAGATATACATAGCTGGAGCCGTACTGTCGACCTGTTGATATGGAAGGTGTCAAGCTCATCAAAGATCAGAACTGCCTTTGTTACCAAGTATGATAACCTTTTGATTTTGAAGAGAATATATACTATTAGTGAAAGGAATCGGAGATGGCAGGCAAGAGCCTGGCTGGAACAGCAGAACAAAAAATATGTTCTTGTCAAAGATTCGTTCAGCCTGATTGGGTATCCGAAATTAGAGGAAGAGTGTGATAAAAATGGCGGATTTGTTGAGGACGATAATGTGGACAGTCTACAGAATTCTTGCTTTGTTATTCTTGAAGGTGTTTGTAGAGAGTTATTCAAAGGATTTTTTGATACTGAAGTTATGCCTGAAAGAAAAATAATAACAAACCCGCGTGCGGCATATCATGGCATGGCTGTTAAATTTAAAAAAAGACAATTGAATCTCAATAAAAAAGGAATAGCTATAAGATATGATGTTGAAAAAATATATTTGAAATCAGAAATATTCAGAACTGAAGGGTATTATGATGCGCTGTCAACATATGTACATGAGATGTGTCACATGTTTGGAGGAGACGCAAGTGCATCATTTAGTCAGGCGCTTACATATGCTACCGAATTGCTACTGGAAAATCAGAAAATAGTAACGGAAGGAAAACGTCAGTGGGATCAGATTTTTGGCGAGATTTCTAATGTTAATAAATAAAATGTTATGTTAGAATTTAAGGGATTCTTATGAGGGAATCAAAGTGAGGTGAGAAGTATGTGCATTACAGAATATAACGAAGCCGAGACTATGCAGATGTTCAAGGAAGAAGGCGAAGAGAATTTTTTGATAGGCCAGATCTGTCGTAAACTTAGAAAGGGAAAAGATGTGGAGGAAATTGCAGATGAACTGGAAGTGGATGAAATTCGTGTCAAGGTAATCTGTGATGTGGCGGAAAAATATGGACCGGATTATGATGAAAATAAGGTGATTGACTCGGTTCGTCAAAATGTACATATTTGATATATAGAGAAATTGAAAGAAGAGATAAATGAGACCGGGTGCGATCAAATGCATCCCGGTCTTTTTTGATTAAAGAATCTGTTCAAAAATGCCGATAAATATAAATGGAGCGCTTGAGCGTATTGTTCATTATGCCCAAATATGGTAGAATT
>JAEEGL013557559.1_pt1 | contig 18453 bp, 9 predicted proteins | sample 9134231 | NCBI WGS metagenome assembly JAEEGL01 (sample SAMN16246548, study PRJNA631951) | gut metagenome | biome: gut microbiome; feature: rumen; material: fiber-attached | host: Bos | place: Iran: Karaj | collected 2018-10 | reverse complement strand
TTACTCCATACCCTGGCCGGCACCCCAAAAGCCCCGCAAATTGTACATGAACTTGCGATATCTCCACTACTCTTCTGGGTTTTCACTTGCTCTATCTTCTCAGCATTCTCAGTGAAGCCGGAGGGAATAACATAATTGTTATCAAACTGCGTCGCCACGGTCAAACCCCCGCCAGTGACACCGGCTTTGTTACCCATCCAAGGGTCATAATAAACCTGGGGTTTTCCGTCTGTGCAAAAACCTCCCGTGTAATGACTTTCAGCGAACTCAACCGCCCTCAATATAGCCCTATCGGCGATTCCGGTCTCTTTGGACATCTCCGCATATGTCGAGTAATGTTCCAATTTATGCCCGCTGATAGTATAACAGTCATTCATGTCATTTCCCCAGGCGTCCAATCTCCTGCCGTTTGAGTCAAGCACGCCATTACCCGAACGTCCGTTGTTGGGGTCGTCGTTTTTCTTTTTTCTGTACCTGCTTAACCGCTGCCCGGTGAATTTGGTTGTCATGTTCCCCGGGGATATGCTATGGGAGACATTGAAAATAATATATGTCCCCTTAAACATCGGTATATTATTCAGCTGGAAATACATAAGCGGCATGATACAGGCACAGCCCATCATCTCCACACTGCACTCATATGAATAATTGGAGTAGATAGGGAACAAGTCCTGGCCGAGGGCTGTAACCTGCGTGTTACCACCGTTGTATTTGTCGGCGATATGGAATGTGTTCAATATCGACACCTCCGTCGTCTTAGGGTTATCCATTGACACATTGATGTTCTTAAAGAAACTCTGGTTCTGTTTGGCGAAAGTGACACCTATGACCGGAACGGGCTTCTTCTCCGGGTTTTCCTCAAAGAATGTCGCAGGAGCGTCTGGATTTTCCACGCCGCTTTCCTGGACAAGTGTGAAGGAATCATCCGCAAACTTATACCTCTGGTCAGCATCGTCGCTGGAATTGTAAAGGTCCAGGTGTTTGGACGGCTCCTCCGAATAAAGGAACACATACTGAGACTCTGTCATGCCGCCGTTTATCTCATCGGTATTCAATTTAGTATAGGGGAGGGGAGAAAACATTTCCCTCACATACTCTTTATCCGCCATATTGTTGAAGATAGGTAACGCAAGCATTTGCACCCTCGCCTGCTGTGCGACATCGTACATGAAACTATATAGGGAATGGGCTTGATTAAAGTCCTTCATAAATGATTCTATTTGCTGGGGCAGTACCTCAGCATTAATGAATACACTATTCCCTATGTCTTCATAAAATGAATTGATATAGAAGAAATTATTTGAAATCGCCTTACGGTTACCAGTGGTACTTTCAGGATTATTGAACAAATATTTTTCCCGCTTATTCGCTATCAGCCACTTGTCATGCAGGTTTTTAAGTGATATATACAACGAAAGTTTTTCATTGCTGCTGGCGTTGACATTAACGGCGTCATGAAGAGCCCTATCCGCATCCTTGTCATCCTCCGCTTTTCCCTCAATGGCTTTCATAATACCATCCTTAAACTCTTTCCAGGCGGACTTTATCCATTCGGGATTAATCTTTATATTTTCCCTTTCATCCTTCTGCCCCTCACCGTAAAACATTTCCCTGGTCATCAGGTCCCTCGGGAATGGAATCTTGATGACACAACCGTCTGACAGGAGTTTGTTAATCATTTTAACTGGTTCCGATTCCGGTCTTAACATGGTTAATAAGGAATTTTCAGGACCGGAAGCCCCTAGCCGTATATGATATTTTGGGAGATTTTCATCGAAATATGTAGTAAGAAAATCATTATATGACATTCCGTTAGTAATCTCAAATTTTCCATATGTCTTTCCAGATGTCGCATTTCCGTCTTTTTGGGAAAAAATCTGCTCACTGATTATTTTTCGAAAATCTTCAATATCTTTTGGGGTTATCTCATTTCCTTTAACTTTAATTGCGAGCATCTCGTGAAGCGTTTTGAAATCACTGTTTGCCCAACTAATGAATTTATCAATAAGTATGTTTTGGAACGCCTCTGGAGTATCCCAAAATCCGCAAAGTTGGTAAATTATTTTTTCATCATTTTTACACTCAAGTTCATTAAATTTATTTTTTTCCCATTCTCTAACGGTTTTCTCTATATCTTCACTTGATATTTTTTGATAAAAGAACTTCGTATAAGAAGCTAATAATGGAGAAAGGGGACGGAGTTGTGTATATTTATCCCCTAATGCAGCCACTCCTGTTCGTTCCTCTAAAACCGCACCCCTGGTTATTAACTCGGTGGTTGACGCTACTTTGTATTTTCCATAGTATTCAATAAAATTATCCGTATTTCCCGTATTACTATTATTCTCACTAACTCTTTTCCTGAAATAAAGTCCACCCATAAACAAGGCGGTAGATAAAGGAATATCGGTAATACATGGAGTATAAGTCCTCTTTAAAACCGTAAATGCAGTATTCGCTAACGCATAAAATTGAGATGTTGAAAGTGAGTGGAGGAATAAGAATGCACGACGGAGATTAACAAGTGCATCCCCGCTAAATGTTTGTCCCTCATAAGTAATTGTCTTATTTGCATTTTCTTTTTGAATGGCATAGAATTCACTCTCGAAAAGAGTGCCCTCACCACAACCGAGTCCAAAAACCGTAAAGTCGCCACCTTTATTAACAATCTTAGGGACGATATGTTTCTTAATGTCTTTTTTACTACCAGTTGTTGTCCACCCCACTTGTTGCTTTATTCTGTTTCTGTTTCCCTTTCCGTTATCGTCGTTTACCTCGCCTTCCTTATCTTTTTTCCCTATGAAAAAAAGATATGATGATGAAGATTGTATAGACATCGGGATTCTGGCGATTTTAGAATTACCTTTTTTATCCGTTTCACCATAATATAAATTTCCGTCATCATTTTGAAAGGTGTTATCAGAACCGAGTGATTGCACCGCAACTATATCTTCTTTTTCCACAACATTCGGGAACCAGAATTGTGTATATACTTGTAAGTTCCAGGAGAATTGTTCTATAACACCAAAATAATCCGCCCAATTTTCAGGATTACGCTCATAAACACCAAGGGACGGTAAAGTCGCATTTTCCGGTTTGGAGGAACCGCCTATTCTGGCGGAAATATCGCTTATTTGTGATTCACTTTCATCCTTAATTTCAATCAATGGCAGGATACTTCTTGAAACACCGCCAAAACCATTGTTACTACCTCTATCTTTATAGGTAAACATCTCATTGCCAACATCCACCGCTTGGGCGGTTGAACGATAGTTTGAGGGGATAATCCCAATTGGTCCATCAGTGTTTCCGTAGGACAAAATCAAATTACCATCGCCCACGCTTGTGAAAAGCGGGCTATTCATGTTACCTACTTTATATAACTGGCTACCTTCTGGTGCAATACTGATACCCTTTCCGGTTACATAATTTAGAAAATCTTCTTCCGTAAGGCTATTGAAAACACCTGACGAGGTACTGTTTTTTCTAAAGCCATCATTAAACCAGGGAGTATGGACCACATTATTCACATCATTTAATGCAAATTTATTGAAGTAGCCCATTTTTCCTTTGTCTTTATTTAAATCCTTTACCTCGCCCCTATTCCCGGTATTCTCATAATCAACGGAATATATTGCCGCAAGCATACACCTCATGGCAAACATACTCATAATAGATTCAGCCTCCTTATCGGGATTTATACATTCCATATAAGGATTAAACCCATTTACGGCATCACTCACGAACATTGTCTGCATATCTTTGTCAGGCAATTCCGGATAATCCGACATAACCTTAATCTCAATAGCCCTCTGTGCCTGTTCGCTAGCATTTTTAATGCCCTCTAAAACGCCTTTTAATATGCCGTTTATCAAATCTATCTCTTTAAAAACATTGGTGTCAGATAAACGGGGCTCATCCCCAATCCACGCATCCTCGTAAATGTCATTCTTTTTCTTTCTAAAGGCAAAGAATGGTGGGAGGAAAAGCGGTTGACTGCTGTTTTTACCATCTATAGTTGCCGACACATCTGTTTCTTCCACGTTAAGATTTCCCTCAGAGAACATACGTCCGGCACCACCGTTAAGACCCCTGATATGGTTCATGCAAGAATAAATGCACTCCATTATTGTGTCAAGGTGGGCTAAACACATGTCAATGAGGTTTTTAATGGTTGGGTTAAAACCTACTAAATTATTGAAAATGCGGTCCTTTGTCTCCTTTATATTATCATTGATTGATTTAGTGCTACTTTCAGAAACACTTAGTGCTTTTCTAACACTTGCGAGAAAATCATCAACCTTAATGACCGAGACCGCTATTTTTTTCGCAGTTTTTAAATACCCATGGGTCTTTATTGTCTCCCCAAGCTCTTTTACGCACCCAATAAATGTCTCATAATGCTCTGGCTTTACCCCACGGGTCTGTGTGAAAAAATCTCTAGTTTCCGCTTTTTTGGCAAAGCTTTCCTGAAAGACTGGATATTCGTTACCCTCTCCTTCTTTTTCAAAAAGATTAGCCCCATAAAGTTCCGGTTGTGATGCTGACTCAATATCACAGAAAAAAGGGATGGGAGTAACTTTGTATAAGTTTTCTGGTTTACTGTTATACTCGCTTATCTTCTCACGGAGTTGGGTCTTATATGGACTATCATTATCAACAACACTTTTATATACGGGTCGGTCTTTTGTCTTTTCCTTTTTCTCCGGTCTAACAAAACCACCCCCGGTTACAGAATTACTATAAGAATTCACATAAACTGTCTCGGTTGTTGTTTCTTCTGTACCATCGCCTGAAAGAAGAATAACATACACCGGGTCACCATTATCATTGGTTATGCAGGTGCTACGCATTTTATTTCCGGAGTCAAATATTCTAACAAAATTCTCGTAACGGCTCTGGATTTCGTGAAGTTCTCTTATTCTTGAATCATTTTTGGCTATAGTATCCTGGGCATCCTTCAATTCCTTTGACTCATTAATGAAGGAATTAATTGCCTTAACCCTCTCACTGACCTCAATAAAGGTAAACATGGGTGTATTTGTCCCATCTTTATAGACAAAGGTACCGTTTGCCTTTTGCCTATTCCAATATTCTGCGCCAACATAATTGTCATAAGGGGCGGCGAAAAGAAGCCTCATCGGCACATCGGTGAGAAGTCCGTACATATAACCAATAAAGAGAACGGTAATATCAAAGTTTCCAGTTGAGGAGTTAAATCTTGTCTTGAAGTCGCTGACACACAGCGTATAAGACACCGGTCTGCCGTAAAAACCCTTCACAATGAGCGTATATCTGGGGTAGGGGAACATGAAAAATGTGGAGAAAAAACTCGATGAGTAATCCGCCTTTTGTTTATCACTCTTATCTCCCGTCGCCAAAGGTGTATGGGCATAATCCGCAGCTGACATAAGCGAGGCACCCCTGATATCAGTGAATTGAATCGTGATTTCAGGATAATTCCAGGAGTTATACTGTATCTCAATAGAATTAATTCCAATTGCTTCTTTGTTATATTGGGTTGCGATATCTATAAAACTTGTATCCATTGCCCTTGTGGTGAGAAAGCCATTTGTCCCCTTAAACAGTGACGCATGCGTTCCCTTTGCATCCCACTCAATGGTCCAACTGACCCCTTTGTCGTCACTCCCGGCGCCATTATAGGCGTTCCTGTCAACCACATCAACCTGAAGGTCAACAAAAATACTATAGTCCTCTGGCTTGAAGGTGAAATTAGTCCCTCTGCCAGTTCCCTCTATATTGTTATTGGGGTCAAAATATATCACACGCCCAAATTCGACGGGGTCATTTGGATTTTGCTCTGCCATTCTCTTTAACTATTTTTACCGTAAAGCTTCATATAATTGTCAATATCATTCTTATACCCCTCTAAGGCTGTCTCAAGGGGATATGGTATCCTTAGTTTTCCCTTATCCGGGATGCTGAACTCATTACCGCCATATTGCGGATTGGCTTGAAGTATCAACCACCCGTAATCAGCATTATTATAATATTTGTCGGACAAAAGGTCAAGACGAGTTTTACCAACCTCGTAACTTTCATAATAATCACTGTCCCTTACCGGTATCTTGATAAAGGGTACCATTGAAATCTGTCCGTTATTCCTGAACTTTGAATATCTATCGTAAGTAGTGCTCATAATAAAAACATTAATTAAAATAAATGGGATTCGCATTAGGGGTATCGTTTACGCTGCTCATATGTTTTCTATCATTTCTTAATTTTTCAAACGCAGCCTGGGCTTGGGCGACCTGGGAGGTGTGTATTTGCACCATCTCAGATTCTTTCTTTTCTTCCTCAATCTTTCCGTTCGCAGTACCAGCCTCCGCATCACTCTCTTCACTGGCGTCACCCATGCTCATCTGTCCTGTTATCGGCGAGGCTTGCGGGTCGGCGTTGGTTTCCTGTCTTTTGGCTGGTTCTACCGGCTCTTGCATTTTAGTTATCTCATCAAGTGATTTTATACCCATATTAGGCAGCCATACTTTAGTCTGATTGGACAACTCAGTCCCATTATAAACTGCCACATCAGCACGGTCGTCATAAACCTCCTGGTTTGCGTAATAATTAAATGACACCGCATTCTGTAACCTCTGGATGGGTCCGGCAAGGGAACTTCCGCCCTGGAAGACAAAACTTATCGTGACATTGGCTAGCATTGGCTGTACGCCTATTCCCTCGGGGTTGAGGTCCCATTGATTAGTCTCATACTGTATCTGGATACTGTTTATGATAATCCTCGTGTTGTAGAAGTCACCCAAACGGAGAACGCAAATAGGAGCCCTACCAAATGACAGGTTTCCAGCATAACCAGTAGGTTTTACACCATTTCCATCACTGAGGTCACTTGTTGATAAGGTCGGTCCCTGTCTCGTGCATTGATGAAGGAATGATAGCCTTGAATTGAACCCTTCTGGAGTAATTGAATGATAAACAGGGTCAAAATATTTCACCTTGTCAACAATGTTCTTAAAGAGTACGGGGTCAGATTCTTTCACAAGTTTAAAAAACAGTTCCTCATCGCCATATCTATTCCTCGTCACCGGCTGTGTGTCACTGGTTCCCTTTGTTGAACTAGCGGCGGGAGCGTCTGAATCATCAGTGGTGTTCGTTTTATCCGGGTCAAAAACCTTTTCCTGGATAGTCACAGCGGTTTGTGCCGCCCCGGAATCGGGCTCATATACAACAGCCGCATCAGTCGCATCCTTAGTCTCCTCGTCATTCCAATAAATCACGGCTTTGGCATACCGTCCCCTCTTGGCGCTCTCGGAGTTGACATCCAAATCCTCCTCTCCACCAGCAATGCCCGTCTTAATGGGTATCTTAGCATTATCGGCATAAGAGACATTTAGATTGTTCTTTTCAAAACACTTAGTAAGCCACGCCTTGATGAAATTAGCCCTTCTCTTGGAGAGTCCGTCATTCTCATCACCATAGCCATGCACTGATGCGCCACCAGCGATTGTGAAATAAAACTTTCGTTTGTTGTTGGCAACTTCTCCGGTATCATCAATACCCAAAGTCTTCTTAATGTAACTCACCCTGTCGCGGTCCTCTCCCTTTCCAGAATATTTGAAATCCTTGGTTAAAGCCACTGCTACATCAATGAATGAGTAAAGACAATCGGGGTCATACTCGTTAGGAGTGGAATTCAAACCGGAGACGGGCCCGGTGGCGTCAGGTTCCTCTATTTTATCACAATAGTTATAAGGAAAAATCTTACCGTTTCCAACCCATACTTTCTTTCCGTTCTTATTGATTATCTCCCTGCGCTTATTGGGTCCACAAAGCCGTTGCTTTATATATCTCTTGTCAATTCCATAGCCCCAGATATAATTCAAGGCATCATCATTAGTCTTATTTGTATTGTAATCCTGTATTCTTTCCATCTCTTCCGGCGTGGTTAGGAATCCGTGTTTAACCGTGCCGCCGGACGTATCTCCAGACGTGTCTCCGGATTCAGGGGATTCGAGTTTCATCTCATATCCGGGTCCGTCACAATACATGATAGTGCCATTAACCATAGCAGTACCATGTCCAGTCTCGTCCAGCATCATTGTTTCCTTACCGTCAGTTTGAGAATTGAATTTAAAACCATTCTTACCGTTAATAAGATAATTGACGGCTATTTCCGGATTTCCCACATAATCATAACAGCTTAAATTGTTCGGATAATACACATAAAACCCTATGGAGTTCGCGGATGTGATTTCCGGCGGCGGACCAGGGTCAATGCTTTCCTCAATTGTGGGTGCGGGCTGGGGGTCGGTCTTAACCTTCGGGTTAGGTTCAGGGGCGGCACTACCAGATTCCATTTTAGAACCGGTATCTTCCTTTATGTTATTATTATCCGGTTCATATGGTACCGCACTGGGTGTTGAACCGGTGATAATCTCACACCCGGCATAAAATCTCAAAAGTGCCTGCTGGTCATCCTCGGACGCCGGATTATCCATCCTTCCACGCCCCTGCATCCAATAATCAACGATTGACGGATGGTCGGCGAGGATGGTAAAACTTAAACTACCGGTTCTCTCTGTATTAGTATATGAATATATTTTCTCACCCCTACCAATAAAATCATTACTTCCCCAGGAGACACTCACGCTCTCGTTAAAAGAGAGATTATAAGGCGGAAACCACATAATCCTGCCACCGAGAGGACCTATCTCACCGGCGTCCAGATTATTAATATCATTGTTATGCACATCCTTCCATGCAAGATTCTCAATTGAGAACATGCACTGTTTTGCTTTAATTCTTTCAGCACCATCACCTATTCCCCGCATGGGAGCAATATTGACCAACCCGTTTTTATTAAGGACACTATATTCTGACCATTTTCTCCTTCCGGACGGGTCAAGATTCGGTCTTCCCGGAGCCCCTAATGCCATGTGCAACTCGTCGAGGTCCATAAAGCTATCATCTTTTATAAATGGTCTGATAAGGTCAGTCATCTTCGCATATTGATGGTGATATGTCCAGACACGGCAATATGGATTTTCATATCCATTCTCTGTGTAGTCTGGACCATCTGCCTTAAGAAGATTCCTTCCGTGGGATATACCATATGTATAATTTAAAGCACTTTGTATAAGACTTTCTGATTTTGACCCCTTATCATCATTTGATGTATGAAAACGGCCAATAAGTGTCTTTATTTTATGTTCCTGAAAGAGTCTTTTTGTCTTTTCTAATAAACTACTGGATTTAGACGAAAAACCAAATTGGTTACTAAACCCAAGCGTCTCGGTTTCATTATATGATATTTTTCTACTAAGAATATCTCTTTCACCGGAATTTATTCCATCCTGTTCATCATAATGTTCATTTTTTTGTAGACTCCAATCATAGTCACCAACGCCACGGAAAAACCCCTCAACGGATTCTCCAAGAAATTTAGACCCCGACCAACCATGTTCAACAACCGGAATATCTTTATTCGCATCATTTATATATGTTGTAGAACCAAAGTCACTAATATTATAATAATCAACATATCTATAGTCATCATCTGACAAATAGATATTCTTATACTGATTCCTTCGAATATGTCCCTTAAGGTAATTTTTCTGGTGGTCACCGAAGACAAACTCATCAATAGTGTCATATGTTACGGAGACTGCAGGGTCATCAATATCCCTCATGAAGGAGTATAGATTGTTATTACCTGCTCCGGCGAAGACATCCTTCTCCCTCTCGTCGAACACCGCATCAATCACGGAAGCGTTCATCCCATAAAACGGGTCGGTTATCCCGGGTCTCATTGGAAGTTCATAAAGAGGGCTTACGCTCTTTTTCCCATCAGCATATACGGCTCTTAATTTCTCCTCGCCGAGGATAATCTTACCGACATACCCGAGATAAGTGTCATCCATGAGTGCCATAACACCCGGGTTACCCGCAATACTTCCGGCACGCTCGTCAATGAATTGCCTTGCCCCACCGTCAATATTGTTGGTATTAAACCCGTTTATAAGTAACCTGTCCCTATATCCCTCACCAAGTGAATCCTGGAATGTCAAACCTTCCGGAATGGCGGCACCGGCATAATCACGATAATCACTGAAAGTTTCGGAACCCCGACCGGCGGATGAATAAAGCCTTAACGCATCATCCCATGGAAGTGAGTCCGGAAACTCATCGAGCATCTTGAAATTATCGGCAGTGGAAGGATAATCATAATATGTCTGGCGAATGTTCTTGCTCCTGGAAAGGAAATCATTGTCGGGATTTATTACCTCGTGGGTATATCCGAACAGCCCGCCCTCACGAACCGTACCCTCAACCTCGGGATTTTTTTCCTTTTTCTCTGGATAAGACTTACCCTCAATATCTTGAGACCTGTCAGCCAGGGGCGTGGGAGATAAGAAACCCTCAACGCCATACCCCATGCCAATAGCAAGACCGCCGTTGACCAACAGGCTCGTTTTATAGGCGTTGTATTCACCTATATTCCGGTTGAGGTTAAAATTTCTTTTATCCATCAACTCATAGTATAATCCTTTCCACTTGTACGGCATCGTTCTTAATATAGTTTTTTGCCTTTATTTTTTAAAGATTAGATATTGTGATATTTGTTCTTTCTCGTCTCCTTGAAGTTACCCCCGTTAGTATTATCGGAGAGGCTTCTCTCAATAAGCTGTGCGATTTGTGTACGAAATGCTGGGCTGTTTATGAGCTCGGTCATATCATATTGTTGTCCGTTGGCATTAAGGTTGATGGTTCCGCTGATATTCAGGTTAATGGGCTCAATACGAATATTGTCAGTGGGCGAACCGGCGAAACCTTCAAGTTTTCCAGACTTAGGGACGACGGTCTCACCACCTTCAAGTTCAACCGGGACACCACCCTCAGCATGCGAAGGACCAATAACAATACCACCCTCAGCCATCTTTGGAAGCCCTGTACCGGCACTGCCATAAGAAACTTCAGCGTTGGTGATTTGGAATTGTCCGGTTTCCATACTGAATTCACCCTTCTGCATTTTCTCTTTCCTATCAGCAATCTTCTCTTCCAGCCTCCTCTTAGCGGACTCAGAACCGAACGCCTCGAGAATCTCCGTGTCACCGGACTTAGCCATCTTTTTGAAAATCCTGAAGGATAACACACTCTCATCTATTTTCTTATCTTTAAGGGCTTCTTTGATTTTATCGATTTCACCCGCAGTGTAATCACCCTTCAGATTCTTTACAGCATCAGCCCTTGCACTACCCTCGCCATATTCTTTAATAGCGTCTTCCCTTGCCTTTGCCCGGTTTTTATCTTGTGCTTTTGTTATTGCGCCGCCAAGTTTTTCACCCGCCCATTTACCTATTTCGGTACCGATTATTGTACCTATCGGTCCTAGTAAGCCTCCAAGAGCACCACCAGCGGTTGCTCCGACGGTACCATAAACGCCTCTATTCACATCAGCTCGGCTACCCTTAAAGGTTCCATCTATAGCATAACCGGCAAGGGTGAATAGCCCACCCATGGCAGCGCCACCAGCCATTCTCGCACCGCGTACTTTCCTTAAGGCTTTTCCAGCATCAGCAAAACCGTCGGCGTTCGCTTTGGATATAATATTACCTTTCGAATTTAGCAAATTACCCTTAGCGTCCATTGAAATGCCATTTCTTGTTAATGCTCTTTGTGTCCTTAACGCTCCTCTACTTCCAACTGAACTTTCTGTCGCTGTATTAACAAAGGTCCCATCAACATTCATCCATTGCTGCCCGCCTCTGGAAAATGTTGTAGCCACCCCACTGCTTGCATTTATTCCACCGGCAGCACCAGTACCAACGCCAGCACTGACGCCACCACCAGCCCCGGCAATTCCGCCCCCACCCGCAACTCCGCCGCGAGATACTCCAAAGAGGTTACCAAACCCGCCACTAATAGCACCCATAGCCTGGGCTAAAGTTAAAGCTAACACACTATCTTTAATAATAGTAAGAAGGGTATTGTTTTTTCCGGCCCAGCCATACAACCCCTTGGTGGCTTTCCCTATCTCAGAGAATGCGGAAGCCTTCTTGTTCTCTATCTCCTTTGTGAAACCTGTTTGAACATCATTATACCCACGGAGTATCTGTGCGATATCCTTGATGTCATCCGCCTGGGTCTTCTGCATATCCTTAAGATATTCCTTATCAGCGGCGGTGACATCTTTAAGTGCCTTCGGTTGCCCGTTGATATTTACGATAGCATTATTGTTCTTGTCAAGTGTGGCGGTATTTAGCACGAGTTCTTTCAGTTCCTCATCGCCGTTAAACCTTCCACCCATCTGGCTCTCAATCTCACTACGGACTGCCTGTCTGCTCGCCATCTGGAACATCTCATCAGATGAGATACCCATTGCCTGGGCTCCCGCCTGCATTCTGAGCCTGTCAGCCCCGGAGAATTTCACCTGTCCGTTCTCAATACGCCCGAAGCCACCGAACATATTAATCATTCGGTCCTGAAGTGACTCAACATCATTAAGCCCCTCGTAAAGGAGTGACATAGGGTTTCCCATCCCAGCGAACGGACCACCGAGAACCTGGAGATTGGCTCCCATCTTGATTGCTTCCTGAACACCTCCGGTCTGAATCTTGTCCGCCACCTTGAATGCCTCGGAAATATTGAGATTAACCTCGGCGGCTTTCTTGGCCATATCGGTCAAGCCCTCAACACCTTTCCTGAACCCGTAACTCTGAACCTTGGTCAGGTTTTGTGTGACAGACTCACTATATTTCTGGAAGGAAATACCGTTCTTGGAAGCCTCCTTGAACATCTTGGTGACCAAATCACCAGATTTTTCCATCCCGATACCGAGATTCTCCAATTTCTTGACAAACTCAACGGTATTGTCACCCATTACCTTCTGGGTGGCGAGGAGAGCTTCTTTCTGATTGTTTGTCAGCTGTACATTTCTGCCAACGGATTTAGCATAACTCTCCTGGAGTTGAATCATCTCGCTGATGCTCGCATTGTACTTTATTCCAATGTGAACATCGTTGGCGAATTTTATCGTTTGGTCACGGAGTTGGGCGACAGCCTTTGAACTAAGACCGATATGTTTTCCGAAATCATTGGCCGCCTGGTCAGCTTGCCCCCAGAATTTTCCGAGTTTATCTAAAGGATTTAAAAACCCATCTTCCACTATACTGTTGACGCTACGGAGTGTCTTGGTAAACGTGTCTATCCCATCGTTTATCTTTTCCATTCTCTCCCCGAACTTGTTCAACTTCTTATCAGTCTCATCGAGTTCCTTGTTAGTTTTCTTTAGGGTATCAAGCGTCTCCCGGGTGGTGTTATAAACCCTCAGTTGGTCATTCGAGTATTTAGTTCCGGTCTTGCGAATTTCTTTCAGTACGGCTAAGACTTCATTAAGCTCCTTAGCGGACATACGAGTTATCTCCGAATCGGTCAAGTCGCCAACATTATTCTTATCTATATTCTTAGCCATTACTTAAAAACATTTTCTATAAATATCTCGTTATGTTTTTTCACAAAAAAATGACGCGAGTGTAAAACTTGCGTCATCTTTGCATCAGCGGGTCATTTTGTGTGAGTTTAGCATAGGTATTAATTGCCTCACCCTCGATTACATGATTCTCACCCTTACCCTCTATGTCTTCTTTAAGTTCCTTCTCTTCCCTATTATGCCTCTGGATGAAATATTTCCTATCCTGGATAGGCATATTCATAATAGTGTCGATTGGTATGCCTATATATTTGAAACATCCCCATATCTCCTCCTTGAGGGCTTTCTCATATTCATCAGTTTGTATTAAGAAAAAGAAATTGGTCAAGTTGGAGAAACACACTCACAGTCCCACCTCCGAGAGACTCAGGACGCTCCACCTCAATATTAAAATCAAGACCCGGCTCATTGTCGGTCACATATTTACGGAAAGCGGACGCATCGCGGACATTCATTGACATCACGAAATCCCTGATAAATTTCCTGTCACGGCTTCCGTTAACCTCCATGATAAGAAGTTGCATACGGTTTGTCACGAGGTTGGTATAAGGGGTTTCGTCCGCCTCATCCTCATCGTACTTGGACTTCCACTTATTCAACTCGTTTTGGGCATCATAAATTTTCTGCTTTGCGTCACGGTCAAGAATCTTATCGGATTCAAGCAACGATGATATCTCTTCCGTAATCTCCCCAAGTTTTATTGGAATATTCCTACCGCGTTCCTCATCATCAAGTTTCTGGAGGTACTCATTATCGCGGACAGTCAAGAACTTAAACTTAATCTTATCATGCCCCACGGGAGTCTCGTAATCAAAGAAACCATTCTCATCGCCCTTGAGATTAAAGGGTTTGAATTTAATTTTGGAGAGGTCAACAATCGCATCAAAATTTTTCCCAGACCTGTTATCCGTCGCCGTAATAGGGAATTCATTGCCATATCCGGTCGCGCGGAGCCAAAGGATGATAGCGTCCCTATCTCCCTGGAGAAGTTCGGCTGGGTCAATGGGGCAATTAACCAGTTTGTTTTTAATAATCTCATCAAGCACCTTGTTATCCCTATAAAGGTTAGGGGAAACGAGAATATTCTCATCATAGGCGGTGAGATAAGCAACTCTTACCCTGGACATCTTATTCGGATAGCACTCGCCGTTCGAGGGGAGCGGAATTGCGTCGTAAATCGGATTGGAGGCAGGTTTTTCCTGAGCCATCGCAGTCATTTCCTTAAGCTCCGGAATACGCTCAGTATTCACTTGTGTGTCTTGTACCGGGAGTGCTACCGGGGCGGGTTTATTCTCGTTTCCGTTAGCCACATCATCCCTGATAGCGTCCATAACAGTCCTCTTCTGGGTAGGTTTCCTTCCGGGGCGTTTGGTGGCGGTCAATTCATCCAAATTTCCCCCAAGGGCTTTATAATTCTCAACCACATCCTTCTGCATGGACTCAATCAACCCAAGTTTATCCTTAATATCCTCGGGTCTATAAAAAGGACTTCCGTCAGGATTCATCTTCTGTCTCATCCTGGTCTCGGTATCCTTTTTTGTCTTCTCATACATCTCGTAGCTGGATTTAAGGAGTTTCAGTTCCTTAATCCTTTCATTTTCTGGCATTTGCATATTTAAATCTTTTTAATCTTATTCACTATAATCGCAAAATTATTTCTATTGTCCTGGTCCACGACTCCCGTAGTCTCAAAAAGAAACATCTCCCCGTCAATCTCCGCCTTCAAGTCCTTATATGGAAGCATTCCCATTCTCGCGTCATCATTTATATGCGGATTCTCCATAATATCCTTTGATTCTTTTAGCCAAAGATTGAGCTCATCAACAGCATCCGGACTATTGTCTTCACCCACATTCAGATGCACGAATATCGCCACCATATCGCCATTACTGGTAAGGAAGTCAAACTCATCCCTGGACAGATTCTTATCTTCCTCATTGTTCAAAAGGCAATCAAAGGTGTAGTATTCCACATTTGACTTATCCTCAACTGAGTTGATTGCATATTCCTCCGGCGGTAGGTCAACCATATTATACCTCGGGTCGGAAAGGGCTCTCATCGCATCATTCATAAATGCGTTGTACTCACCGCCAAAGGTCTGCAATAACTGCTCCGCATATTCTTTATCAGAAATCTCTTTACCATCATTTCCAAAGTCCCCGTAGGGGTAGTATGGAAGAAAAAGTCTTGCTCTCATTTTTTTTTGTATATAAACTATAGATTATAAACTATAGTTTTTTTTATATATTATTCTATAGTGTATCTTTAGTGTTTAATTCTTTTGGACTTTCTTTTGCCTCTTTTCTTTCCCTTTTCTTCTCGGGTTGATGCCCTTTCAGGTTTTTCTCGGAGACACCCATAAAGTTTTTAAGTTTTCTCAAGACCCCGGAAGGGTTATTGTTTATATCATGTTCCCAAATCCTTAAAAGAGGAACCTGATGCTCATGAGCCCATAAATCCTTCGCCTTATCCACCCGCTCATTGCGTTTTTGCATCGGTGACTTTTCCTCGTACACTAAACCATAACCGTGGAAATAATCCCCATCAACCTCAATCAACGCTAAAATTTTCCCATCTTCACGGAGTATACAAAAATCGTAAAACCTCCCGATTTCCCTCGCCTCATACTGTCTGATATATTTATATCCTAACCTGTCGAGAAATTCCTTGGCAAAGCGGTCCTCCAATTTGGAAGTGCCGTACTTCGGATGCGGACGCTTACCCCGGGGTGCGGTTTTCTTCACCTTCTTCTTTCTTACTGCTGGTGTTCTTTCTCTTCTTGTTGGCTGTGGCATATCATCGTTCTTTCAAAAAATAAATAGCGGCGATTGATTTTTCACTGTACTTTACTCATAAAATGCTGATATTTATAAAAAAAGTCAAGAATAGTGGAAAAAATAAATGTATATGTGATGATTGGACTCCCCGGGGCGGGAAAAGACACTTGGATTAAGAATAATCTTCCCGGCTGCGAGTGTATCGCCTGTAGGGATGATATCCGTGTGGAACTTGGCTTATGCGGTGCTGACGAGAAATTCGCCGGAACCCCGGAGCAGGAAAATCTCGTCACCGGTATCTTCAACGCTAAACTCAGGCAATATGCGGAAAAAGGGAAGGATATTGTAATCAATAACACCAACCTGAAAAGAAAATACCGCACGCAGTATAAGTCACTCCTGAGACATTTCCCGATAAATTGGATTTACGTCGTCGTTAAAGCCCCGTCAATTGAGGATAATATCGCCAGAAGACAAGGACAGATACCTCCGGAAATCATAATGAGAATGCAAGAGGGCTACCAACCGCCCACGCCGGACGAATATGATGAAATCATTGAGGTTAACCAGTGATTTTTTAACAAATGCGAATATTTATAAAGAAATGAGTAAAATTATGGGTAAGAAAAATATCATAATCCAGGAAGAGATTGATAGGATTAATAAAATCATGCGGAACGCTAAAATGATTTCTGAAGGTCTATATATGGAAGACGACGGAGAAGGAATGCCCGCCACCGACGCTTATTTCGAGGAACCCGAGGAAGAATATTCAGAGGAACCCGCACAGGAGGAAAACGAAGACCCCACCAAGTCTCTCGGTAGTGATTTCGTGAGTAAAATCAGGGCTATAACCCTTGACGGTATGAAACAGCTTAACAACACTCCGGAAGACCCCCGTTTCCAGGCACTTCTTAAGATTTTCAACATTTGCAACAAGGCAGTTGATGATGGACAGCAGCAAGGTCGTCCCGAAAAGGCGAGCAATATGTAATCACAAGATGGAACATACATAAAAGAAAAAGGGGAGCCTTAATCGGTTCCCCTTTTCCATACATATACCTTTGTGCCGCAATCATAAATCCTCGGTATCCCCAATTCCCGGGTTATTTCCCTCTCACTCTTATCCTTGTCATATCCCATTTTCACAAGCGCCGACTTATTATATCTGAATCGGTTTTTCCTGTTATTTCCGACCACATAAAAATAATTCGGCTGTGACGAGTGGTCGAATTTAAATCCAATCCTTTCATACATGCCGCCAGTCCCCCATCTTCTGTCACAATAAGATATTATCGACCCCGGGGAATAGGTCTTAATGAAATAGGAAAGGAGTTTTCCGGCCCCACCGACCACAGAAACGCCAATCTCGCTACAAAACCTGATAAGCTCATAATCATACGCCTTTTTCTTATGTCCGAGCGACACCCTGGGCTTGCCGAATGTCATGACTGAAACCAGTTTATCCTCATGAAATAATCCTATATTCACGCTTGCGGACGCCCTTCCTTGTATATGATTCCGCTCAATGAATTTCCCGGCTTCTTTCCCCCCGATTTCCTTAACAACACATTTCCTTGCGAAAATCCTCTTCCCGGTGACACCCAGGGCATTTGAAATCATGCTCTTGACAATATCTTTCTTGAATTGCCACTCATCCTCAAAAACATGAATCAGTCTCACTCCCCGTCCGGCACATTCCTCGGTTTTCCGAAGATGATAATCCCGTTCCTTAAACTTATCACTGTGCCAAAGAAGACCGTCATACTCAATCCCTATATTTTTCTCGGGCATGAAAATGTCAATCTCCCTTCCATTAGATAATATGCTCCTGTTCCTCGTCTCCACCCTGAACCCGAGAGACTTGATATAATCAGTTATCTCATTCTCCCCCGCTGAGGCGTTATTCCCGCATACGGGACAACCATGCCCCTCCAAGTGGTCATTGGCGATTTGCCAGAACTCCCCGTGTTCCGGACACACTATCTTAACCTTATTGTAAGTTCCCGAGTAAACCGTATCCTGGTAATCATATCTATCCCCATGCACCGCCCTCGCTTTCTCAATAAATTCCGGGGTCGTCATCAACATCTTCTCCCGTCTCTTCAACGCCGCACACTTCGGACACCCCTGACCGGACAAGCGTTTTGTTGGTGACTGCAAAAAGTCCCCGGGCTCCGGACAGCTGATAATGACCTTATCGTTCAT
>JAEEGL016223255.1_pt1 | contig 18454 bp, 19 predicted proteins | sample 9134231 | NCBI WGS metagenome assembly JAEEGL01 (sample SAMN16246548, study PRJNA631951) | gut metagenome | biome: gut microbiome; feature: rumen; material: fiber-attached | host: Bos | place: Iran: Karaj | collected 2018-10 | reverse complement strand
GAAATTACACAATTCGTTTAGAAGAAAAGAAAGATTATAGAGCTGTTGAAAACCTTGTACGAGAGTCATTTTGGAACGTGTACCGTCCTGGATGCAGTGAGCACTACGTGATTCACGTGCTGAGGGATGATCCGGCGTTTATACCAGAGCTTGATTTTGTTATGGAACAGGATGGTGAGTTTATAGGTCAGAATATGTTTATGAAAACCGTCATTAACGCAGACGACGGAAGAACTATAGATGTTCTTACCATGGGACCGATAGGAATTACTCCAGAGCTCAAGCGCAAGGGCTACGGAAAAGCTTTACTTGATTATTGCCTTGAAAAAGCTTCCAGGACAGCTGTTTGATTGATTACAAAAGGAAGAGGTTTAGTTATGAGAATAATCATTTCCCCTGCAAAGAAAATGAATATCGGTACTGACACGCTAGAGTACCAAGGATTGCCTGTTTTTCTGAAAGAGACAGAGAAGATACTGGACTGGATGAAAACACAGTCTTATGGAGATTTACAGAAACTCTGGGGATGTAATGATAAGATTTCAGAGCAGAATTATAAGCGTATAACAGAGATGGATCTTCATAGCAGGCTGACACCTGCGATTCTTTCGTACGAAGGGATAGCTTTTCAGTATATGGCCCCTGCGGTTTTCGAAAACAGCAGCATAAATTATGTCCAGGAACATCTGAGAATATTGTCCGGTTTTTACGGCGTCCTAAAGCCAATGGACGGTGTAACCCCTTACAGACTTGAGATGCAGGCCAAAGCAGGCATAGATGGAACAAAGAATCTCTACGATCTGTGGGGCTCAAGGCTTTATGATGAAGTTTGTGATGGAACCGGTGTGATAATAAACCTTGCATCCAAAGAGTATTCTAAATGTATAGAAAAATACCTTAAGGCAGGCGACCGCTACATCACAGTAAACTTCTGTGAGATGTCAGGAGCCAAGCTGGTAACAAAGGGTACTTATGCGAAAATGGCCAGAGGCGAGATGGTACGGTATATGGCCGAGAACCAGATTGAGGATCCTGATGATATAAAGAACTTCGCCAGATTGGGATATGTATATCGGGATGATTTGTCTAGCAAAAATGAAATAGTTTTTGAGAGGCGGAAATAAGGATTTATTGAAGCACGTTTTTTCCCATAGATAAAAACCGTCCAACCTTGTATAATAGGCTGCATGAGTAATACAATTAGAAGAAAAGGGAAAAAAGCAAGAAAGAGAAGAAACAAAGGATTCAATTCCTGGGCTTATGTAATATTTGCTTCCATAATAGATGTTATATTTTCATATTCATGGCATGAGGCTGTAGCACCTGAATCAATTTTCGATCTTAGCTCAGCTTTAGGTCCAAAGGGAAGAGAGCGCCAGGAAAAGTTAGGGCTTGCTTTCTGTGTTCTAATCATTATAGCCGGTATAGGCATGACAGTGTACATACATAATATTTCCGATTCAAAGGACTGGATTGGAGTCGGAATTATGACAGCTGTATTTGCTCTTATTGTTTTTGTAATAGCCTTATTTAACCAGAAACATAAATAAAAAATCCCTATCACTGTAGGAGAGTTTGCACAGCCAAATTCCTATGGTGATAGGGATTTTTTTATAAATCTATAGAAACAGTCAAATCAACCGGCATGCATCCCAAAATTAGAAAACGGTATTTTGGGATGCATAATTTCATGTTAAAATGCATCCCAAAAAGCAAAAAGCTTCTATAAGGATGCATCAAATTAGTTTTTTCAAAGAAAAATGGCTGGTTTAGCGTTAAAATATCGTGATTCATGCATCCCATTTATAAAAATCTTTTTTGGGGATGCATATCCCTCGAAACGCATGCATCCCAAATCAGAAAACTTTCATATGGGATGCATTAACCAAGCCACACTTACGACTCAGGCATCAACTATAGCCTCCCCAGTTATCTCGCAAGATACCGATGCAAATGACATTTTATATTTGGCTGTAATGAACGGGGCCAACATGTATAATGTTTTATCAAAAGTATCCTCAGATATGCGAGACAGTGTCTCGCAAATTGGTAGGAATAGGAGTTTTCGATTCTCTTCCCGATATAGCTGAACAATCAGTTTATATTAGTAATACAGATACTGAAGAATGAAGAGTTTAGCCATGAGAACCTGGGGCAATTTATGATTAACAGGCTACCTTAGGGTAGCTCCTATTTTTTGTGCAAAAAAGTAGGTCCCGAGAATTTGTAAACATAAATACAACACAATAATAGAGTATTATTCTCCATATTGATAGAATTATCCAGAATAACGATTTGAAGGTTATGTCTTTATACGACGGAGTAAAAAAATGATTGCTCAACGTTTGTTTAACGAAAACATAGTTCCTGCCTTTTCAACATCGGCGGTTCTTGTGGCAGGCAATATTGTGGATGCTGCCGTTACCGGACAATGCCTTGGTAAAGAAGCGGTAGCAGCCTTTGGCCTTACAAACCCAATTCTTTTGGGAGTCATAGGCTTGAGCGGTATGCTTGGCGTAGGAATGATCATTGAAAGCGGCCATGCGTTGGGAAGAGGAGATAAAGACAGCGTTCGTTCAATTTTTGCATCTTCTATCTCTGCCGGTGTTGCTTTGGGGACACTACTAATGCTTTTCCTGTTCTTTTTTTCAGGTCGTACTGCTGTTGCCATGGGAGCAGATGAAATGCTGGTAGTCCAGGCAGCCGATTATTTGAAAGGATACAGTTTTGGAATTCCAGCATTCTTCCTTCAGGCCATTCTTGGGTTCGTAATGCCGCTTGATGGAGACAAAAAACGCGTTGTGATTGCCATGGGTGCATCCACTGCTGTCAACATCACGCTGGATTTGCTGAATGGATTTGTATTTCATGGAGGCTTGTATGGAATGGCTCTTGCGACCTCCGTCAGTTATTGGGTGGAGTTTGCTGTATTGCTGCTTCATTTTCGTCGAAAAGAAAAACTGTTTCATTTTTCGTTGGTTCCAGTCTGCTTTCGTGTGTTGAGTGATATTGTTCGAAACGGCGTACCTTATGCACTGCAATTGCTGATGAGAATGCTGGGCATTATTCTAATCAATCGAATCATTATGTCGTTTTCCACCATGGAATCGGTCGCTGTGTTTTCATTGCTGATGTCAAGCGCTAACTTAATTCTGATTGATGGAACTGCTGTGGGTACCACCGTCTTGACTGTTGAAAATTGTTTTATCGGTGAACGAGATTTCCGTTCAGTTACCATGTTGATGCAAACCGCGGCCATCCATTCAATCCTGGCAAATCTGATCCTTTCAGGAGTGTTTATCTTGGCAGCGCCATGGATTCTACACCTGTTCACACGGGATGCTTCCATATACGAGCCTGCGGTTCACGCTTTTCGCATGTTTACAACCTGCTCGGTCGTCTATGCACTCAATTACGCATTTCGGTCTCACCTACAGAATATTCAACTCATTTTTGCTTCCATCATTTATGCTTCTTTTGATGTGCTGATTGGTCCAGTGGCTACGGCATACTGTTTGTCCCGGTTGATTGGCCTTGACGGCATCTGGCTTTGTTATTCTATTGGAGAGCTCCTGGTTTTGATAGGTCTGTTCATTTGTTCAGTGATCCGTAACCGGAGAATCTCCCTTCACTTTTCGGATTTTCTTTTTCTGGATCCAGAATGGAGAAGAGAAGCCGATGAAAGCCTGAATATCTCAATTGATAACAAAGAAAAAGCGCTGATTCAAGTAACAAACGCTTCCGAAAATGCTATCGATTTTATGCTTCAGCATGGTGCGGACGGCAGACAGGCAAATATAGTGGGCTTGTGCACAGAAGAAATCTGTTCCAATGTGGTGCGACACGGATTCAGAAAGCCATGGCACATGCTGGAATTAAACCTGAAAAAACATTCTAATGAATGGATTCTCAGCATCCGTGACAACTGCGCGTACTTTAATCTATGTGATTATCTTTCTATTCAGGAGCGCCAGAAAGAGAAGATTGGTCTTCGACTTGTGAAAGGAATGGCCCACGATGTCCAATATATGAGCGCACTGAAAATCAACTATGTAGTCATCCGAATCTAGTTACTAAAAGTTGAGAACAAGAAGCTGGTAGAAACAAGGAGGAATGTCAATGAAACTTGATTTTTTGAGTATAGTTCCTTATGTATGTGAACGCTGGGATGATCTGGTGCGGCAAGACCCTTCCGCTGTTTTTCTGACGGAGGAAATTTCCGGAAGCAGTTTTACCAGACAAAAGGTAGATGAATTATCTGCTCGGGTTTACGGTTATCTTGCTGGTAACGGAATCGGCGCTGAGGATTTTATCCTGATACGCCTTCCAAGAGACGCGCGCCCTTTCATCGCGATGCTCGGTGTCTGGAAAGCCGGTGCGGCGTTTACTGCCGTGGAAGATACATATGCGCCGGAGCGTATTGAGGCAATCCAGCAGGACTGCGATTGCAGGCTGGTCATTGATGAAACTGCATGGCAGGATATCTTGAAGACCGATCCCATTCAGGGGTTCCGTCAGGCAGAAGATCATGACGCCTGCTTTGCCATCTATACTTCCGGTAGCACAGGGAAACCAAAGGGAGTGCTCCAGGAATATGGAAAAATCAAACTGAACCAGGCATCCCTTGAACGTTGTCCTGGAGATCTGATTAATGCACAGACCTGCATGGCTCAGGCGGCTCCGCTCAACTTTATAGCCGCTGTCAAAATCTTCCTGAACGCGCTGTATTCTGGAATGCATCTGGTAATTTTATCCACTGAAACTGCAAGGAATCCGGTTCGCCTGAATGAACAGTTCAATCGTTATCAGGTGAATCTGGCTTTCCTCTCGCCTTCCATTCTTCGTGTCATGTCCGAAGGCCTCGCGACCAGCTTGAAAACACTTGTCACAGGCAGTGAGGCTGCCAACGGCGTCTGGTTCGAAGGAGTGCGACTGATTAACAACTATGGAATGAGCGAGGCCGGGTTCCATGTAGCGCAGTTTGAAATAGACCAAAGATATGATATCACTCCGATTGGAAAGCCGGTCTTTGAAGATATCTGCATCAGGCTGCTGGATGAAAACGGACAGGAAGTAGCGGATGGGCAGCAGGGAGAAATCTGCTTCGACAATCCATTCTTCCGAGGATACGTTCATCGTCCGGAGGAGACGGCCAAGGTGCTTCGGGACGGTGTATTCCATTCCGGCGATATGGGCAAAAGGCTCCCGGACGGAAACATTGTGGTCACTGGACGACTTAACACGATGGTCAAGATCAACGGTAACCGCGTGGAACCAGGAGAGATTGAAGCTGCCATGCGCAAGATTCCCGGCGTGAGTAACGCGGCTGTCCGGGACTTCCAAGGGGAACGCCAGCAGGTATTCCTGTGTGCATACTATGTTGGGGATGAAGACCTGAATGATGAAATAATCCGCAGTAACCTTGAGAAATCATTGCCACATTATATGATTCCAGCCTTTTTTGTCAGGCTGGAGAAGCTTCCCCTCAATAATAACGGAAAAATAGATCGCTTTGCGCTGCCAATGCCAGACGTAAATTCAAAAACCAAGGCCTATGTTGCACCGCAGTCGCCACAGGAAATGGCAATATGTAAAGCGTTTGAAAAAGTTCTGAAGGTAAATCGGATTGGTGTGGATGACGACTTCTTTGAGCTGGGAGGGGATTCCCTTTCAACAGCTCTGGCTGCAGCCGAACTTGAAGAAGTAGGGGTGGACTACAAGGATATTTATACCTGGAAAACGCCAAGAGCGATTGCTGCAAGGATTGCAGAAAAAGGTGAGATGAATCTGGATGCACTGAACGAGGCAGCATTGAAACGAGACCAGTATCTGACACCTTATCAGATCTATTTCTATGATGCGATACTTTATTCTCCAATGCAGACCGAAACGAGCAATCCTATAAGTCTTTGTTTCCCAAAGGATCAGGTGGACCCGGTCAGACTAAAGAACGCTTTGGAAGCCGTATTTTCCAACTACGCTATATTCAGCACCGTTTTATCCCACGATGAAGCCGGTAATCCTGTGATGCGCTACATGCCGGGAAAAATTGTTCATCCGGAAATTATAGAGATAGAAAAGCATACGAAAGATACGCTGGCTGAGATGATTCTGCCTTACTCCCTGAATGGAGAGCTGCTATACCGCTGTAAAATTTATCTGACGCAGACTTCTGTTATCCTGGATTTGGATACATGCCATATGATTAGCGACGGTTCCGCCATGGCCAATTTCATTTCGGAACTTTTTACAGCATATCGCGGCGAAAAACTTCGTCAGGATCATTATTACTACTATCTGGAAAACCAGCATCGAAGACAAAAGGAACTGGAGCAGGAAGCGGACGCCCGGTTACTGATAGAGCGCTTCAGCAGGGAAGAGTATCTTTGCAATCCTGTGCCGGATTTGGTTTCCCGACGAACCGGAAACGGACAATTTTTAAGCGGGACAAAATTGACGTTGGGAGAGCTTCAGAAGGGCAGTGAAAAGCTTCGTACCAGCCTGAACAAATTATTTGTGGCCGCAGGACTGATGGCGCTTTCCAAATGTTCCGGTCAAGACAAAGTTACTGTAGAATGGACATTTAACGGACGTGATGAAACCTGGAAAAACGATCTGATTGGTATAACAATTGCCTCGGTGCCTGTTGCGGTGGATATGTCAGAGATGCGTACGCCCCAAGATTTGCTGTGTCAGATTAATGAGCAGAACGAGCTAGGAATGCGCTATGCAGACCTCTCACTGGGGAATAGAGGCGTAACACCAGGAGAAAGGGACCGAATGATTGTTGTTTATGAATCCGGGTTCGATATGAGCGCATTTTTCCCTAAAGGCACAGAAGCAACTGTTGCCTATGACAGACTAAACGGCGCTTTTACCAGATTCCAGATTATTATCTACGACAATACCGATCCTGATGCTACCACGCCGTTCTACATCAATTACGATTCAGAATTGTATTCCATATCTCTTGTGGAACGGTTCTGTGAAGCATACAACGATGCCCTTTTTTGGATGGTCCACGGAGGTGAACAATGAATACAAACGTGTTGCAGGATTATATTGACCATGGAAAAAAAGCACTTGATCAAATGGAGGCTTCCAGCAGGAATGCCAAAGCAATAAGCCAGGAAACCCTGATGCGCCTGATTAGGGAAAACGAAAATACTGAATATGGAAAAAAATACGGTTTCCAGGAAATCCGTTCCTACGAAGATTATGCGGAGAAAGTGCCTCTTTCAACATATGAGGATTATGAGCCGTATATCGAGCGAATGCTCTGCTTTGGCCAGAACAACCTGATTACTGCAAATCAGGTTGTCTATTATGCGCATACATCCGGTACCTCTGGCGCATCAAAAATGATTCCCTGTACCCAGGATACACTGAATATTCTGTTCGATACAGTTTTTCAGCGCTTCTTTAGCTGCTATGAAACAAGCTGTAAAAAAAATACTGGATCAGGGATGCCCAAATACCCCGGAATTAACCTGATGGAGTCAAGAATTGGCTATACATCTTATGGCATTGCCCACGGTGCGATTTCCGAAACGTTAAATCACGCAGAGGAAACACCTTCTTATAATGCACTACCTGAGGAGATTATTTATCCCATCGGTGAATTTGATAGGCGTCATGTGAAGATGTTGCTGGCATTGCGTGAAAGACACCTCAGTTTCCTGATGTCCACTTTTTCACCGACCCTATATGATATGATTACGTACGTCCAGCATAACTGGAAGTCTTTGTGCGATGATATCGAGAAGGGACAAATCAATTCGCTTATCGCTGTGGACCCAAAGCTACGCAGGCAGCTGGAGGACAGGCTGCTTCCTGACCCTGAAAGAGCACGAGAAATCAGGGAAATAATGCAGAAACATGAAAACGATGCCTTTGTCCCATTGCTTTGGCCTGATATGAAAAGAATTGCTTCGGTTGGCACCGCAACCTTTGCGCCTTTTATTGAACGGCTTCGCTCTGCTTTGGGTAATGAAATTACTGTTGATTACCTGGGATATGTCTGTTCGGAAGCCACTGTAGCAGCACCCCTCCAAGCGGAAGAGCCTGCCTGCATGTTAATTCCTTATGGAGGTTTTTATGAATTCATTCCTATGGAGGACCAAGGGGAAGAAAAGCCGCTGCTGCTGAATCAGCTTGAGGTCGGAAAAGAATATGAACTGGTCGTTACAAATCTGTCCGGCTTTTACCGCTACCGCCTGGGCGATGTGGTTCGTGTAGCCGGTTATCACAATGAATGTCCGATGATTATTTTCTCCTATCGGAAGAACCAGCTGATTAGCATGTATGGAGAAAAAATAACAGAAGCAGCGCTTCGTAATGCAGTGGAATCCATGGCTGAAGAATCTGAAACAGTAGTGCTGGAATATAGCATATATGCAGATACGGAGACCGACCCTGGACATTACATTGTTTTTTTGGAAAGCAATCGGGAAATATTGCCGGACGCATGGCCATACTATTCTGAAATCCTGAATCGCAAGCTGTGTGAAGTACATGATTCATATTGCAAAAAGATTCAACAGAAAACCATGCTGCCACTGGAGGTCAAATTCGTTCAACCCCAAACATACGCACTATTCAGAGATTTAAAGGTAATGGGCGGTGCTTCGCCAAATCAGATAAAACCGTTGCATGTGATTTCCGGAGACAGGCTCAAACGCTTTTTCTTCGGACTTCTACAAAACTGATAGGACAAATAAGGGGGTGCAACCTAAATTGCACCCCTTGATTAGGTGATGTAAATCACTCCTCATAGGCTTCTTTGTAGAAACGAATAATGTCCTTTGAAATGTCATCTTCAATTTTCTTGAACTCTCTATCGATATATTTTTCAATAAAACCGTCAGTGAAAAATTCTTCCTTGTATGTCTCATTTGCTATGGAAGTATTCTTAGGAGCATCTTCATCGGTTTCTTCTATATTTTTTCTAAATTTGTCTATGAGCTCCTCTTGAGATTTTATATTGAATTCTTTTACGGCCTGAGCTGAATTTCCTGTAATACTAACCTCATCATCTTTTAATTCCGACATCATGTCATTAAAACGTTTATTTTTCTCAGCCAAGTCTTCCTTAATACCATCCAGCACATCCTGATTTTTAAAATGAGAATTTGCCATAATGTCATTTTGTCCAGACAGCATATTTTGGACTTCACTTTCGAGCCATTGCCTATCTCTATCAGAAACAGCCTGCCCATTGCCGATTTTCTCCAGAATCCTATCCACTTTACTCACATAATCTGTATAAGCTTCAGATGTTTGAGAAAGCTCTACATAACAGCCATCCTGCTTGGACAGTTTTTCCTGCTCGGCTTTATTCACAATATTGTTCTCATTGGCATATTGAGCGGAAGCATGCTTATTTACAATGTTATTTTCTATTGATAATGAATTGACCGAATTGATGTTTATATTCATAATGAGTCCTCTTTTAAATTAACACTCCAAGTTATATATCGGATTATTATTATTAATTCATATATCTTTACGTCGATTAAGTATTGATTTTTGATTGAGAGGGAGTTATTATATGTTTATAGATTGTACGCAATATAATTGAACCAAATTAATAACAGGAGGGATTATCAATGATCTATGATTACAAATTAACTACAGGAAATGGAGAAGAACTGAGCCTTTCAGAGTATAAGGGCAAAGTTATTCTCGTTGTTAACACTGCTACAGGTTGTGGGTTTACACCTCAGTATAAGCCAATTGAGGATCTTTATGAAAACTATCATGACAAGGGATTGGAAGTGATAGATATTCCATGTAATCAGTTTGGTGGACAGGCGCCAGGAACTGATGAGGAGATTCATGAGTTCTGCACTTTGAATTACAACACTACATTCCCACAGATGAAGAAGGCTGATGTAAATGGAGAGAATGAGCTTCCTCTTTACACATACCTTAAGTCTCAGAAGGGATTCGAAGGCTTCCAGGATCATCAGTATAGAGAAATCCTTGAAAAGATGTTCGCAGAGGCAGATCCTGAGTGGGATAAAAAGCCTGATATCAAGTGGAACTTTACAAAATTCGTTATCGACAGAGAAGGAAACGTTGTTGCACGTTTTGAGCCTACAGCAGATGTAGCTGATGTAGAAGCTTGTATTAAATCTTTGCTATAATAGGGAAAAAGGACCGCAGAAGACCACAGGTTGAAGAGGGCTAGTGGTACTTATGCGAAAATGAGATGGTCTTTGAGAGGCGGAAGTAATAATAATTATAATATTTCAACTTGAATGATTTAAGACTTAGTTATCAAAATAGCTGTAGAAGCCTATGCTCTACAGCTATTTTTTTCTTATCAATTTTTCTCAGGGAAAATCCACCAAATGGTAACTATTATTATTTTTTGTAACAAAAAACATAGAAAGTGGTAAATTAGAAGAAAACGTATTGTAGGATATATTTCATGGTAGTAGTAATTAAAAATGATATAATCTAGAAAGGTGATTAATGACCATGGATACTATGGATAATAAAGCATTACCTAAAGCACCAATCTCTTTAAATGGAAATCAATTGAAAGTCATTGCTATCATTGCTATGACAATTGACCACATCGCCTGGATTGGAATTGAAGAATATATTCAAGCAGAAACATTTCAGCAAATTTTCTTACATAGCATTGGGCGCCTGACTGCACCTATCATGTTTTTCTTTGTAGCAGAAGGTTATCATTACACCCGAAACTATTGGAAATACTTAGGGAGAATGGCAGCCCTAGCTGTCGTCAGTCACTTTGCTTTCTGTTATTTTGCACAGCCTTCATTTAATCCATTTAAAAATCTGCTCTTTAATGCGACAAGTATTGCCTGGCCACTAATGTGGGGACTGATTTTTCTTAAAGTGTGGGATAATAAAAAGCTTGGTATTTGGCCAAAGCTTATAATTACTGCCGCCGGCTGTGTGTTAACAATCACATCTGACTGGAGCTGTGCAGCCCCATTAGCAATTTTAATGATAGGGCTTAACAGGAACAATTTTCATAAGCAGATGCTTTGGCTCATGGCTATCGTCACGATGTATGCAGTCGCATTTTTTATATTCAATAACCCAACGTATGGAATGGTGCACATGGCATGCTGGTTTACCGTTCCGTTACTGTCACTTTATAACGGTCAGCGCGGTAAAACGCGCTGGTTGGGAAAGTTCTTCTATTGGTATTATCCCGTTCACATGGCTTTGATTGGATTGTTTATCCATGTTTTCCTTTAATGACAGTAGCGGAACAAGAACGGTCTCATTCTAAAATTTGTTATCTCTCTAAGCAAAAGAGGAGGAGAAAAGAGATGGAATTTAAAACAGATATTTTCGCACAGTATGACAAGAAATGGGCTCTGCTTACAGCAGGAAATAAGGATAATTTTAACACTATGACTATAAGCTGGGGAGGTCTTGGAACTATATGGAACAAGCCGGTAGCTACAGTTTATGTTAGATCTTCCCGTTATACCCATGAGTTTATGGATAACAACGAATATTTCACTGTAAGTTTCTATCCAGAAGAGTATAAGAAAGTTCTTGGTTTTCTTGGCTCTATGTCCGGTAGAGACATGGATAAGATAAATGATTCAGGTTTAACAGCTAAAGTATTAGATAAGAGTGTCACTTTTGAAGAGGCCGAAGTAACACTTGTATGCAAAAAGTTAATGATGCAGCCACTTGAAGTTAAAAATATGCCTGAAGACATCGCAAAGCAGTTTTATGGTGCAGATGCCCCACACGATATGTACATTGGTGAGGTTGTGGAGATACTGTAAATGAAAAGATTCATATATTGGCTTATTGCGATGCTCTCACTTATATATTCCATGGCTGTCTTCATGGTAGGAAGTGGAACATTCTCTTTTGTCATATGGATATTGGTCGCTGTGTTCTTTGTGTTTCTGCTATTTATGGAACGCAAGGATAGATGGAATAGGGTGCCGAAATTCATAAGAAATATTTTCAGAACTATCATAGGTATAGTTCTAATAGTATTTATTATATGTCAGGGATGTATAATGACTCAGTTCTTCTCAAAGGGAGAAACGGGGGCAGATTATATAATTGTACTTGGAGCTCAGATGAGAGACTGGGGTCCAAGTGTGGTATTCAAATACCGATTAGATGCTGCAGTAGAATACTTAAACGATAATCCTGGGACCATAGTTGTTGTAACTGGTGGACAGGGAGCTAATGAATCTATAAGTGAAGGCGAGGGTGGCAAAGCTTATCTCATAGAGCAGGGTATTTCAGAGGATAGAATCATTGTTGAGAATCAGTCTGTGGATACCAGACAAAATATCAGCAATGCTCTTGATCTGATAAATGGTTACGATGAATCTTTAAAGATTGGTATTGTAAAAAACAATTTTCACGTATTTAGAGGAACGCTTTTAGCAAAGAGACTTACAGAAGCAGATATATCAGGAATTGCTGCATTTACAGAGTATCAGTATCTCCCTAACAACATGGTTCGAGAGACCTTTGGTATTCTAAAAGATATGTTATAGGATTTTATACTACATTATTGTTTTGGAAGGTACTTAGATGGCAAGTGAAGAGTACAAGCAGTTATCTTTATTCGATTTAGAGGATGTTTCAATAGATGGTGGATATGAAAAATGGTCCGATGGGTCTATCGTAAAAAACACCTGTAATAACAAAGAATATGTCGTCAGACATGACGACGGAGATATAGTAGAGGTCTTTGACAAGGAAAAAGGCTATCTTATTATGGCAAAATCAGATCTTGAGATGATAAAGCCTAAAGCGGAAGGCATATTTTTCTGGGATGGAAAGGAGAGCCCTGATGAATGACTACAGATTCTCCTCGCCCCAGCGTTTCATTTCCAAAAGAATAGGAATAAGTGATTTTGCTTTGTCAGTGAGAGAGTATTCTACTCTCACTGGCATTTCATCGTATTGAACTCTGGAAACCAGGCCGTCGTTCTCCAGCTCCTTTAGGGATTGTGCCAGCATAGTGTTTGTTATCCCAAAAACGGAACGGCGAAGATCCCCATATCTTACAACTTCTTTATTGTCAATGACGCAGAGAATCATTATTTTCCATTTTCCACCGACGATATTTAATACTTTCTTTAGTCCGCAGCCTTTTCCTGCGATTTCTTCGCAGAGAGGCTCTTTTGTTATTTCTTTACTCATAGTCAGTTTTTCCTTACTAGGTTAATTTAATTTGCGTAGTTGATATATTTTTCTTACCACATATAATAATCGTAGTAATCGAAAAAATCAATGATAGGAGATTATATGGTTAAGAAAAAAGCAAATCCTAACAGGAATGTGTGCGTAGCTTGTGGCGTTTGTGTGCTGCAGTGCCCTAGGGAAGCAATCAGTATTTATAGGGGTTGCTACGCCGTTGTGGATAATGAAAAATGCGTTGGCTGTGGGCTTTGTGCCAAGGCATGTCCTGCTAATGCAATAACAATCGTAGAAAAGAAGCAGGAGGTGGCAAATGGCTAATTCAAAAGTAAAGGTTAAGCGACATTGGTATCAGTATCTTTGGATATGGTCCATAGTATATTTTGCCCTTGGTTTTTTTAATATTTTGTTTGCCTGGCTTGGAATGATAGATTTTATTTTGCCTTTAATTTTTGCAATAGTAGGCGGAAATAAATGGTTTTGTAATAACATGTGTGGTCGTGGCCAGCTTTTTTGGGTATTAGGAAGAAATATGAAATGCTCCAGAGGGAAGGCTGCACCTAAGTGGCTATCATCAAAATGGTTCAGATACGGGTTCCTGGCATTTTTCTTAACTATGTTTGGAACCATGGTATTTCAGACTTATCAGGTATTTTCAGGGGCGGGCACTCTTAGAGAAGCGATAAAACTATTTTGGACCTTTAAAGTGCCTTGGCACTGGGCCTATTCAGGAAGCATTTTCCCGGATTGGGTCGCTCAATTTGGGTTTGGTTTTTATAGCTTAATGCTGACTTCCACATTGATAGGTTTGATTGTTATGGTATTATACAAGGAGAGAACCTGGTGCACATTCTGTCCAATGGGGACAATGACACAGGGAATTTGCCAATTGAAGGCTAAAAACAAATAAGGAGTTTAATCATGGAAAGAAAAGAATTAGCAGTAGAACTTAAGCATAGTGGATACAATTGCTGTCAGGCAGTGCTTTGCTCATTTAAGGATGAGCTCAATTACAGCGATGCTGATTTAAAGAGAATGGGCGCAGCCTTTGGTGTTGGAATGGGCTGTATGGAAGCAACCTGTGGCGCACTTTGTGGTGCTCAGATGGTACTTGGTATGAAAAAATACGAAGGTAAGCCAATTCTCAAGGATGCCGCGACCGTTTTAAAAGACTTTGAAAATAAATGTGGCGCTACAATCTGCAAAGACTTAAAAGGTCTTGAGACAGGCGTGGTTAAGTGCGAATGCGATGACTGCGTACGCAATGCAGTTGAAGTAATCGAGAGCAATATGTAAAATTGCTCTCTTATACAACCACACGCTATCTACGTAGAAAATTGACATTTAATACAGAGATAAAAATCATACCCATCCTAATTATCAAGAGGTATTTTCTTGAATCTTTATAATTTTTCCCTCACTACAGCCTAAAAATTGCTTCCATTCCAGCCCCAGTCGTGAGTACCAGCGTATTTTACATATATGTGGTCAGCTGCTATACCCAGGACTTCGCCAAAAATCTTTGTAACCTCTCCTGTGAACTTAGAAAATGCAGCGCTGTTTGGATCTCCAAAAACATTCACGTCCACGAAAGCAATAGGCTCGCTGTTATCTCCTTTGAAGTATAAATGGTACTCGTCCTCAAAGCCCAACATCAACCATTCTTCACTCTTGCCAGGAATAACAGAAATAGCCTGTCCTAATCTGGTCTTAAGCTCCTGCTCCTGAGAGTACGAAATTTTCACACTAACCTTTGAATTAATAAATGGCATAAACATTCCCTCCTCTACAAATAACTACATTATTATCTAATTATATAGTTTTTCCATCCACTAATTCAAATGGAACTATTATTCTTTTACTCTTATCTGTCTCTTTCTCATCAATCAGTCTGAACAGCAAATCAACCGCTTCCTTAGCAACCATTTCCACATTGTTGTCCACTGAATTCAGACGAGGCGAAATATACTTCAAGGTATCAATATTATCAAACCCGTGAAGGCCATAATCTCGTCCTGCCTCCAAGCCCTTTTCGCGAAGTAGCATCATAATATCAAGGGCAACCTCATCCGCTGTGCAGATGAAGGCCACATCCTTTGATACCTCGTACTTTGCCACGTGCTTCAAATAGTCCCAATCCAAAAGATAATCAGCTTCAACCTTACTGCCAGCTTTGCTTACGGCCTGCTTAAAGCCTTCCATTCTCTTTTGGTGAACGTAGATATTCTCATTCGCATTCCCTTTAATAGGAGGGCACACAAATACAAGCTTTTTATATCCAGCCTCTATGACCTTTGCGGTGGAAGCCTTCATAGCCTTTCGCTGGGAAATGTCCACAAAAGGAATTCCTTCAGCTATTCTGTTGTCCACGGAAACAATTGGGATACCCAGCCCCTCCAAAAACTCGCGATACTTATCTCCTTCATTAATAGATGAAAGAATGATGCCGTCCATCTTATAGGAAGCCATTCGCTTAAGCTTATCAATCTCCTTCTGAGGGTCATTATTGTGAAGATTGATATTAACGCCATAGCCCAGCTTTTCGGCTTCCGAGCTCACAGCACTTATCATCTGGGCAAAATAGCGATTTTTCGAGTCTAAAACAAGCATACCAATGGTGTAGGTCTTGCCCTTTGCGAGACTGCGAGCCAATAAATCTGGCTGGTATCCATTTTCCTCGGCCGTCTTTAGGATAAGCTGTTTAGTTGTATCATTAATTCTGCCTGTGTTGTTTAACGCTCTAATAACAGTCGTCCTGGAAACACCACAAAGCTTTGCTAAATCATTAGTTGTGATACCCATTGTTCCCCTCGTTTTGCATTAATTATGTCTATTTTACCCCAAGTCTGACCATCTGGAAAGAGAATGGCTTCAGTGAAATACTCACCTCTTTGTCCTGTACACACACATTATCTGAAACAGAAGGTTTAACGGCATTATGGTCTGAAGCATTATTTAGCTTTAAATCATCAGAATAAAGCACCTTTGACTCAATTAATTTTCCAGCACTGAATGCCCTCAAATCCAGCTTCAATACTTCATCGCTTTCACTTCTATTTACAAGGAAAACAGCCATCTCTCCATTTTCCTCATCGTATGAAATCAGGCTATCAACCATTGGAACTTTCTCAAATGCCTCTGTGGAATAGGTCTCCCCTAGATAGCGGATATCCAGTACCACGCCTCTTGCATTGTTTGCAATCATTTCAAATGGATAATAAATTGGCTGAACCCAGGCTCTGCCACCCTTTTCGGTCATAATGCAGGCGCTGATATTTGCTAAAAGTGATTGGCAACCAATCTTAACGCGGTTGCATTTTTTCAAAAGAACCATCAGCATACTGGCAAATAAAAGTGAATCCTCCATTGAATAAATCTGCTCGCCAAGTGGTGGAGCCACCTGCCAAGGATGCTCTTCTACCCATTTTTGCACCTCGTAATCAGGAGTTGACCAAACACCCCATTCGTCAAAGCAAATATTAAGAGTTTTATCACTGCCACGCTTTTTCTTCTCTAAGTCAGCAATTCCGCACACCAGGTCAATATATCTTTCCATATCAAGAGAACGAGTCAAAAACGCCTTAGTTCCCTCTTCCTGTCCGTCATAGTATTGGTGCAGAGAAATATAATCAGCCTCATCATAGGTGTTGGCCAGCACTTCTCTTTCCCAATCTCCGAAGGTAGCATTTCTAGACATAGAGCTTCCGCAAACCACCACCTCAATTGATGGGTCCACAAGCTTCATAGCCTTGGCTATTTCGTGAGCCAGTCGACCGTACTCGTGAGCTGTTTTATGACCTAACTGCCACTCCCCATCCATCTCATTTCCCAGGCACCAGGTTTTAATTTTATATGGCTCCTTGTGGCCATTTTCTACACGAAGATCACTATAATAGCTACCTTCCTCGCTGTTACAGTACTCTATGAGGGAAACCGCCTCATCCAGGCCCTTGGTTCCCATATTTACAGCCATGATTGGCTCAAAACCATATTTGTTGGCCCACTTCATAAACTCGTCAATGCCAACCTCGTTTGTTTCAATAGACTTCCAGGCCAAATCCCTTTTTCGTGGACGTTTTTCCTTTGGCCCAATTCCATCCATCCAATTGTAGTTGGATACAAAGTTTCCACCGGGATATCTAACCAAACCAACGCCCATTTTTTTAGCAAGCTCAGCCACATCACCTCTGAACCCATTCTCATCTGCTGTGGGATGGTCCTTCTCGTATATTCCCGAGTAGACCACACGTCCCATATGCTCCACAAATGAGCCAAATAGTCGTGAATCTATCTCTCCAATTTTAAAATCTCTATCTACAATAATTCTATTATCACCCATTTTTTCCAAAACCTCCCCTATTCCTTCATTCCCGATGTTGCTATGCCTTCCATGAAAAACCTCTGTCCCAAAAGGAATACTATCAGCAATGGAGCAATGGCAATAACTGTGGCTGCCAAGGTTGGTCCATACTTGATTGCATTACTTCCGACCAGTGTGGCAAGTCCAGCTGACAATGTTCTTCTCTCCTGAGTGCTGGTGAGCATCATTGGGTAAAGCAAGTCATTCCAGTTGTTCATCAAATGGAAAATTCCTAAAGTCACAAGGGCTGGCTTGGACAAAGGAAGTATAATTTTAAAATATATCTGTATCTCGCTCATACCATCGATTCGCGCTGCTTCATCTAAAGAAGTGGGAATTCCCGAGAAGAATGAAGTTAACATGAAAATACCATAAGCACTTGCAGCTCTAGGCAAAACCAAGCCAACGAAGGAATTGAGAATTCCCATTTTATATTCTTCCAAATAAATTGGAATCATAACAATTTGAAATGGAATCATCATAGTCAGCAGAATAATCCCAAAAATAATCTTCTTTCCGCAGAAATTCATTCTGGCAAAGGCGTAGGCTGCCAATGAGTCAAAGAACAGGCTTATGATTGTGACAGCCCCTGCAAAGAAGACCGTATTTTTCAGCATCGTTGGTATAGGAAGAACCTTCCAAACATAAGCAAACTGTGTAGACACCCACTGTGATGGGAAAAACTTTGGAGGCCATTTCATAACATCTATATCTGATTTGAAGGCTGATACAAATAGCCAAAATAATGGAAGTAACACAAGAAGCATAATAATAACCAGTACTATCGTGCCTACTATATCAAAGACCTTTCTGTTCATTATTCTTCCTCCCTTCTAGTGGAATATTTGCGCAGTACAAAGGTGACGATTGCTATCAGGAGGAAAAGATATACAGCCACTGAGGTTGCGTATCCCACATCAAATG
>JAEEGL014699858.1_pt1 | contig 18454 bp, 19 predicted proteins | sample 9134231 | NCBI WGS metagenome assembly JAEEGL01 (sample SAMN16246548, study PRJNA631951) | gut metagenome | biome: gut microbiome; feature: rumen; material: fiber-attached | host: Bos | place: Iran: Karaj | collected 2018-10 | reverse complement strand
TCCGCGACGTTGTGCATATTGTTGCAGCTGGTCCTGACCTATGGTGCCGATGCTGAAATGCTGTGCCTTGGGGTGGGACAGCATAAGGCCTGCCGTGCTGGCATGGGGGATCATTGCTCCGGTTTCCGTGAGGGTAATGCCCATGTCCTTGAAATCCAGTATATCTGCCAGGACGAATATCAGGCTCTGGTCGGGTAGGGAGGGATACCCTACGGCGGGACGCTTGCCCTGATAGCGTTCGGCAAACAGTTCCTGTGGTGTGAGGTCTTCATCCGGCGCATATCCCCACAGTTTGCGACGTGTGTGCTGGTGCCCCAGTTCTGCTGCTGCTTCGGCCAGCCTGTCTGCAAGTGTCTGCTCCAGAAGTCCCTGTACGGCAAATGGTACACTGCTGGCAAAGATGCCTATTGTCTGTGGTTCCATGCCGGCAGGCGGCAGGAAATCGGACAGACACAGATATGGCGGATGCTGTTGGCGCAGTAGGGGTATGATACCGTTCCAGCCGCCTTCGTATAATGAGGTAATAACAATGTCTTCTCCGTTGGAGTTGGCTGGCATCAGTGAGACGCGGAAGTTTGCATGCCGTCCTTCGTCTGCCCATTGCCGTAGCACGGTATCGGCCTCGTTACGTAATTCGCTTGCAGATTCCTCCTTTATTCCCCATGTATGGTAGAAATATACCCAGTTGATGTAGGGGAGCAATTGCTGTATCGTGAATTGTAGGTTGTGGGTCATTCTATCATTGCAAGGAATTCGTTTTCGTTTACAATACGTATGCCCAGCTTGCTTGCTTTTTCCAGTTTTGCGGGTCCCATGTTGTCACCTGCCAGTATGAAGCTGGTCTTGGCGCTTATTGAGCCGGAGTTCTTGCCTCCGTGCTGCTCGATCATACGTTTGTATTCGTCTCGCGAATGATGTTCGAACACACCGCTGATTACTACGGTCTGTCCCTCCAGTATATTGCTGTGCAGTGTGAGCTGTGTCTCGCTGAGTGCGAACTGCAGGCCGGCTTGACGCAGGCGGTTGATGAGTGCCATGTTCTTCCCGTCGTGCAGGTATGAGTATACACTGGCGGCTATGACCTGTCCGATACCGTCTGTCTCAAGTAGCGACTCCATGCTTGCCTGGCTTAGGCTGTCAATATCTTTGTACTTTCGTGCCAGCACTTTGGCGGCAATCTCTCCGACGAAGCGTATGCCCAGTGCAAAGAGGACGCGCTCGAACGGCACCTGCTTGCTGTCTTCTATTGACTGCTGGATCTTGGCATCGTGCTGCATGTAGTAGAAGTCTGACACGTCATGCAGCAGCCCGCTGTTAAAGTACGAATTTATCAGCTCGGAGCCAATCATGTTGATATTCATGGCCTTACGCGATACGAAATGTTCCAGCCTTCCGATTATCTGAGGGGCGCACTCCTGGTCGTTGGGGCAGAAGGTCGAGGCTTCGTCCTCGTTCCGTTGCAGGGGAGTCCCGCATACCGGGCAGTGTGTGATGAAGTCAATCTTTGCACCACGGTGCTCACTATTGGTCCGCTCCCAGTCTATGTCAACAATTTTCGGGATTATCTCTCCGCCTTTTTCTATCAGCACATTGTCGCCGATGTGCAGGTTCAGGCTGTCCATTACGTCCTGGTTGTGTAGTGTTGCGCGGTGTACCATTGTACCCGACAGCAACACAGGTGCCATGTTGGCTACGGGGGTTATGATTCCGGTACGGCCGACCTGGAATGTCACTTCGTGCAGCGTGGTGCTTGCCTGTTCGGCCTGGAATTTATATGCTATTGCCCAGCGCGGGCTTTTTGCGGTCATGCCCAGCGAACGCTGTTGTGCAAGGGAATTGACCTTGAGAACAATACCGTCGGTTGCAACGGGCAGCTCCTTGCGGTGTGTGTCCCAGTATGTAATGTAGTCCCATACATCCTGCAGGGTGTCGCATAGTTTGATGTCGTTGCTGACGTTGAAACCCCACTGGCGTGCTGTCTGCATGCGCTGGTAGTGTCCTTCGCCGGGCAGGTTCTCGCCCAGCAGGTAATACAGGTATGCATCCAGGCCGCGATGTGCCACGATGCGCGAGTCCTTGCTCTTGAGAGTGCCGCTGGCAGCATTGCGGGGATTTGCGAACAGTTCTTCCTCTGCTTCCATACGCTCGCGGTTGAGACGTTCAAAACTGCTCCAGGGCATGAGGATCTCGCCGCGTATCTCAAATTCGTCGGGAATGGGACCGTTCAGGACCAGCGGTATCGTACGTATGGTACGCACATTGCCTGTTACATCGTCGCCCTGTAGGCCGTCACCACGTGTTACTGCCTGCACCAGCCGTCCTTTCTCGTAATGGAGTGCAATGGACAGACCGTCGTATTTAAGTTCCGCACAGATCTGGAAGGGCTGCCCGTTCAGCCCGTTCGATACTCGTTGGTAAAACTCGCGGACCTCGTCCAGATTGTATGTGTTTGCAAGTGACAGCATCGGGCGGATATGGCGGACGGTGGGAAAATCCTGGCTGAGGTCACTGCCTACGCGCAGGGTAGGTGAGTTTGCATCATACATGTCCGGATGCTGCTGCTCAAGTGTCTCCAGCTCATGCATGAGATAGTCGAATTCCTGATCGGAAATTGCAGGCTTGTTCAGCACATAGTAATTGTAATTGTGTGTGTGCAGCTGCTCCCTGAGTTCTAAGATTCGCTCTTTGTCGTTCATGTCACTTGTTTTGTACGCAAATTTAGCAAAAAACGATAACATGTGTGGGACGTATCGGCTTTTTTTTGTAATTTTGTATGCGAAAATATACAAATATCATTTATGGCTCAAAATAAGTTCAAGGGATTAGGCGTTGCGTTGGTAACACCGTTCACCTCAGATGGCAGTGTGGACTGGGCAGCGTTGTACCGTCTGGTGGAATTCCAGATCAGCAGCGGTGCGGATTTCCTGTGTGTCATGGGAACTACTGCCGAGACACCGACCCTGTCGGCAGAGGAGAAGGAGCGTATCAAGAAGGATCTGGTAGAGCGCGTTGCCGGCCGTGTCCCTATACTGCTGGGCTGTGGAGGCAACAATACCGCTGCTGTGGTAAACGAACTGCAGACGGCCGACTTTACCGGAATTGACGGAATACTGAGTATATGCCCGTATTACAACAAACCCAGCCAGGAGGGACTATACCAGCATTTCAAGGCTATCGCAAAGGCCAGCCCTGTTCCTGTTGTCCTGTATAATGTGCCCGGTCGCACGGGTGTCAACATGACTGCCGAGACGACGTTGCGCCTGGCCCGCGAGTTTGACAACATAGTGGCCATCAAGGAGGCCAGCGGCAACATATCACAGATGGATGACATTATCAAGAACAAGCCGAAGAACTTTGATGTCATCAGCGGTGACGACGGCATTACCTTCCCGTTGATCACCCTTGGTGCCGTGGGCGTAATAAGCGTTATTGGCAATGCTCTGCCACGCGAGTTCAGCCGTATGGTTCGTCTTGGCCTTAAGGGCGAATACAGGCAGGCGTTGCACATTCACCACAAGTTTACCGAGCTGTTCAAACTGTTGTTCGTAGACGGCAATCCTGCAGGTGTCAAGGCGTTGCTGAACGAGATGGGTCTTATAGAGAACAATCTGCGCCTGCCTCTGGTTCCTGCCCAGCTCAATACGGAAAGACGCATAAGTGAGATTGTAAAGGAATTGAGGATCAAGCTATAAGGATTATGGTCACAGTTAATTCGTTCGAGGAATTTGCTGCTTACGAAGGTAAGGAGCTGGGGGTGAGCAATTGGATTGAGCTTAGTCAGGAGCGTATCAATGTGTTTGCCGATGCTACGGATGACCATCAGTGGATTCATGTGGATACCGAGAAGGCCAAGGCCGAGAGTCCTTTCGGTCAGACCATAGCGCACGGATATCTTACAATCAGCATGGTTCCGCACATGTGGAACGAGATCATCGAGGTAAACAACCTGGAGCGTATGATGAACTACGGCATCAAGGAGATGAGGTTTGCCCAGCCCGTTCTGAGCGGACAGAGTATCCGTATGCGTGTGGACCTGAAGGAAATCCTGAACCTGCGCGGCGCAATCAAGACGGATGTGCATTTTGTCATCGAGATAAAGGAAACCGGCAAGAAAGCCGTTGAGGGTATAAGCACATTCGTATACTATTTCAAGAAGTGAGGAAAACCGTTCTTCTGACATTGCTGTCGCTCATGCTGCTGTTCGTCATGCAGCCCGTGTGGGCGCAGATGGATGCTATACGCCAGGATTTCAAACGATACGGATTTGCACAATATCATGGATGCGACATGCATTTGCTTCCATCCGGGCGCGAGAAGATGGAAGATATGCTCCAAAGTATAGAGAATGCCAGGTTCTATGTACATGTGGAGTATTACAAGCTATGGAACGACAGCACGGGACGCGTGTTTCTGGATGCACTTGCACGCAGCGTAAAGCGTGGTGTAAAGGTCCGCGTTATATATGATGCCTTCGGCAATAGCGGCAAGGCACCGGATGTAACCAGGGAATTTGTAGAGGAATACCGTCAGCGCGGTGTGATGATGTACGCGTTTGACCCTATGCGTTTTCCGTATATCAACCACGCCCTGCATCGTCTTCACCGCAAGATCGTCATCGTTGACGGCGTTATGGTGTACACGGGTGGCATGAATATTGCCGACTACTACATCAAGGGGCGTCCCGAGATAGGCGCATGGCGTGATATGCATGCAAGGCTTACAGGTCCTATAGTGGACGGATACGAGAAGCTTTTTGCCGGTATGTGGTACAGGATCACTCGCGAGCGACTGGACTCCGTGGCATACAGCATGCAAGGCTGCAAGACGTATATCGACGAACGTATAGCAGATGAAATAAGGTCACGCGGCAGCGAAGCCTTTATCGTCGACCGCAAGCCGGGACGGGAGAGCAAGGCTATACGTCAGAGCTATATCTCGTGCCTGGATCATGCCCGGAAGCGGGTGCGCATACTGAATCCCTACATTATACTGACCAGCAGTGTCCGCAAGGCCCTGCGGCGTACAATAGAGCGTGGTGTGGAACTGGAGATACTGCTCAGCCACAAGGGTGACCACGCCATCAGCGAGACAAGCACCGCACGCGAGGTCTACAACCTGGCCCGCCGGGGAGCCAAGGTATGGCTGTACGACGGAGGCTTTCATCACGACAAGATAATGATTGTAGATGATACGCTGTGTACTGTAGGTACTGCCAATCTGGATGCCAGGAGCCTCGCCTTCGACTACGAGGTCAACGCATACTATTTCTCACCCTTGATGTGCCGGGAGCTGAATGCCTATTACGAAAAGGAAATCCAGGGCAGTACGTTGCTGACACGTGATAACTGGAAGACGATGTATACACGCAAGCAACGTCGCATGGGGTGGTGGTTGAAAGGGCTGCGCGGTATACTGTAGTATTATTTCCTGAATCTTTTCAACACAATTGTCGGGTCTATCCGCATGTAGACGCCAAAGTTCACGTTGAAGCGCGAGTCGCCCTTGTCCGTCTGTGCCGACTTGCCCAGATGTGTATAGTATGCGCTGATGTCAGCCCCCAGGGTATAGTGCTTGGCAAAGCAGTGGCCGTAGCTTACGTGGGCATATGCAGTATTGTTCCCATCGAAGCTTATGTCCTGTGTTATACTCTGCGTATTAAACAAGGTATTGCCGTACAACGAGACAAAGTGCTTGGGGGCACACAGGTAGCCTGCACGGAAGTTAAGCCCCTGCCACAGACACCATTCTGCCGCAGCATGTATCGCAAAGCCGTTGCGATGGTCCCACAGCTTACCTGCCTGTTGCCAGGTTACAACAGCATTGAGTTCGTAGTTTTGCCAGCTCAGTACCTTGCGGTTGTTGTTAATCCGCAACGCTCCACCCACACTGGCATTCCACATGGTCTGTACACCTGCGTTTGCCAGTATCTGCTCACCTCCGCGATGCTGGGCAATCAGCTGTACGGGTATGCTCCACTGGTACTTGGGTCGGCTTCCCAGTTTTACGATCCAGTTTGAACCGAAGGTAAACGCCTCCTGATGAGTGTCCAGCTTGTAGATGAAGCTCTGCCAGTTTACCCACGTATCCATGTGCAGATGCTTTAGGTCCCATAATATCTGCAGGCCCATCTCCGGATCCTGAATGATATTCGTCTCGGGGTTCCACAGGGCATCGTTCAGCCGGTGGTTCTGACCTCCGTATATGTTTCCCAGTACTATGCTGAGTGATTTGTCCACCTTGTCCTGAAAAAATTCGGCCTGCAGGCGGAGCCAGGGCAGTATGTGGAATCCGTGCTGATACTGGTCACCCTTCCAGTATGCAATGTCATGATAGGCCCATGAGGGATATTTGTTTGCTCCGGCAAAGAATATTGCACGCGCACCGACCTCCATGCGAATCTGGTTTATCGGGTTGTATGTTATGCGCGGAGCCAGAATACCCACAGGCAGCGTATATCCCGTGGTAAGCGGGGTAGTGTACTCGTTGTCGCGGAATGCCGCAGTAGCATCCAGTTCAAGCCCCAGCACACGTGTCTGCGTGGTGTCTATCCTGTAGTCATCCGCAAACAGTTTGTCATACATCTGGGCATCCATGTTTGCTGCAACGGCCAGAATGCCCAGGACAAGCAGTATTCTTCTCATTACTTCCTGCCTTTCCATACCAGATAGGATACCACGGCAATACCCAGTACGACCATACCTATCTTGATGGGGTTTTCGTACTGTGCCACGGTAGCATCCAGTTCCTCGGGCTTTACAACATGTGCAAGCGAATAGCCTATTGCAGCCAATACAGAGTTCCATAAACCGGCACCTATGAAGGTGTACAGCAGGAACTGCGAGAATTTCATCCTTGCCAGGCCCGCAGGGATGCTTATCAACTGGCGGACGGCAGGAATCAGACGCCCTATGATTGTACCTATTGCTCCGTGGTCGTCAAAATACTTTTCTGCCACCATGACTTTCTGCTCGTCAATCAGGCACATGTGCCCGATACGCGAGTTGGCAAACTTATATACTATGGGACGTCCCAGGTAATATGCCAGGGCATAGTTGATTACAGCACCTATCAACGCTCCCAGCGTTGCAAAGAACACAACGAGGAAAACGTTCTTGTCGCCATTAGCAGCCTGATATGCAGCAGGAGGAACGACAACCTCGCTTGGGAAGGGGATGAAACTGCTCTCTATAGCCATCAACAGCATGATGACCCAGTAGTTCAGGTGATTAAGACACCAGGCTATGAAGGGTATGCTCTGCATCTTTTATAATCTGTGTATTGTTCGGTTTGGAAAAATAACGCACCAGGGCGTTGAACGTAGGCAGGCTTGTCTTGCCCGGGAAACCGCCGCTGCTCATAAAGAAATCCTTGGAATATCCTATGGCGTGGCCTAAGGCCCATTTTGCACGTCCGTGCTGAGCCATATACATGGCATATCGCTGACGGAAGGTCAGCTTGCTGCCATGCATGACAGGAAGCATCAGTATGGGCTTCCCCGGATCCCATGTATCAGCTATTTCCCTCAGCCACTGCTCTGTAGGCGGAATGACATGCGGACGGATTATTATCATACGGTTCCATACAGCACCCCTGATACCCAGCATTACGGCCAGACGGTCCTTGTTGATGCCGTGTGCCGTACGTGGAATAACTATGTGGCGAAGGTTTGTATACTCCTCCTCCATATCCTCCAGCATACGTACGGTATCATCCTCGCTGTTCTTGTCCACAACGCATATCTCGAAATCCGCATCCTTCTGCGCAAGCCACAAGGGGAGCGACTTGCTCAGCTGCTCCTGCTGGTTAAGGGTTATGATTACAAGGCTTATCATAAATCCTCGCTTGTGTAGCTCTTGGGCAGCTGACGGCAGTTGTAGCCGCTTGCCATAATCTCGCCATAGGCACCTGCCGAGCGGAATACCAGCAGGTCACCGCGATGCGTAGGCTGCATCTCATAATCCTTGACGAAGACATCACTGCTCTCGCAGATAGGACCTACGACATCATAGCTCATAGTCTTGTCAGACGCAGGAGCACTGATATTCTCTATGCTGTGGTAAGCATCGTACAATGCAGGACGAATCAAGTCGGTCATGCCAGCATCCACGATACAGAAATTCTTGATCGCATTGCTCTTGATATACAGCACACGGGTAACCAGGTTTCCGCACTGGCCCACTACGGCTCTGCCAAGTTCGAAATGCAGCTGCTGTCCCTCGCGTAGTGCCAGTCCGTCGCGATATGTCTGGAAGTAGGACGCAAAGTCAGGAATAGGATTCCTGTTAGGATCCCGATAGTCAATTCCCAGGCCACCCCCGACGTTGATGTTCCTGACATCCTTGATACCCGACCTCTCGAGCCTGTCCTGCAACTCGTTTATACGTACGCACAATGCACGGAAATCATCCATCTCCAGTATCTGGCTGCCTATGTGAAAATGCAGGCCTACGAACTGTACGTTGCGCATACCGCGAGTCATGTTTATCACCGTCTCCATGTCTTGCATGTCTATGCCAAACTTGTTCTCGGCCAGACCCGTAGTAATATTGGCATGCGTATGGGCACCTACATTGGGATTGATACGCAGGGCGACACGCGCAGTCCTGCCCATTCGCCCGGCTATCTCCGAGATGACCTCCAGCTCCGGAATACTTTCCACGTTGAAGCAGAATATGCCCGCATTCAGCGCCAGCTCTATTTCCCAGTCGCTCTTGCCTACACCGGCATACACGATCTTGTCGGCAGGGAAACCTGCGTTCAGTGCAGCCTTTATCTCGCCGCCGCTCACGCAGTCAGCACCAAACCCGGCCCCCGCAATACGTGCCAGGACCTTGGGGGTGGCACACGCCTTGACTGCATAATGCAGGTGCATTTCCTTCGTCATGTTGCAACTAATCTGCTTCAGCGTCTCGTCCAGCAACTGCAAGTCATAATAGTAGAAGGGTGTCCTTACCCCCTGGAATTTCTCTATGGGAAACATTCTTTTTACCTTGATTTGTCCTTGTATTCAACTTATTTTTTGAAAATCGTATCCGTCAGTGCCTGCATAGTGCGCTGCTTGTCCTCGGCCTTAACGACAAACGATATGTTATGGTTGCTGCCACCGTACGAAATCATACGTACGGGAATGTCGCGTAGAGCCTCACATGCCAGAGTCTCGAAACCACGGTTCTCGGGACGCAGGTCACCAACCACGCAGATGATGCACATATCGCGCTCAACGGTAACCTTGCCATACTTCTTCAGTTCGTTCTCGATATCATACAGACGGCTTGTGTTGTCGATCGTCAGGGAAACACCCACCTCGCTCGTACATACCATGTCGATGCTTGTCTTGTATGTCTCGAATATCTCAAACACCTTGCGCAGGAAACCATATGCAAGCAGCATGCGGCTCGAGTTAATCTTTATGCACGTATTGCCGTCGCGTGCAGCAACGGCCTTTATCGTTCCCCTGCGGTATTCGTTGTTGATTATAGTACCCGGTGCAGAAGGATTCATGGTGTTCAGCAGACGTACAGGCACACCTGCAAAGCGTGCCGGCTGTATACATGTCGGATGCAGTATCTTTGCACCGAAATAAGCCAGCTCGGCAGCCTCGGCAAAGTGCAGCTGACGTACAGGCTCGGTATGGTCCACAAAACGCGGGTCATTGTTGTGCATGCCGTCGATATCGGTCCATATCTGTATCTCCTCGGCATTGAGGGCAGCACCTATCAGGCACGCAGTATAGTCCGATCCGCCACGCAGCAGATTGTCCACCTCACCGTATGCATTGCGGCAGATGAAGCCCTGAGTTATATATATCTGATAATCAGGATTGTCCTTCAATGCCTTTGTGCTACGCTCCGTAATATACTGGAAATCAGGCTCCTGGTTCTTGTCCGTGCGGATTATGTCCAAGGCAGGCAGCAGGATCGTCTTTACCCCGCGCTCCAGCAGATAGTTTGTCACCATGTTGGTAGACATTATCTCACCTTCAGCCAGGATAACCTTCTCCTCGAACGACGTGAAATGAGCCTTCGTAAAGCTGCGCAGATACTGGAACTGCTCCTGCAGGAAGGCACGCGTCTTCTCGCGCCACTCTTCAGTCTCATACAGTTCATCCACATGCTCCATGTACTTCTGCTCAAGCCTGCTTATCAGCGCACTTGCTCCATCGGGATTCTTCTTATACAGGTAGTCCGATATCTCCACTAACGTGTTCGTAGTGCCACTCATCGCCGACAGCACGACAATCTTGCTCTTGCCGTCAGCAGTAATCAATGCGGAAACATCCTTCATGCGCTGAGGCGTGCCAACGCTCGTTCCGCCAAATTTCAATACTTGCATACTATGTTGTTTAATTATTTTTCCTTATGATTTCGTTTTCACAGACGTAAACCGTTCCCGGGAAGAAGTCCGGCCACTGCAGGTTGTGAGTCGAGACGATCACAGTCGCCTGCTCCTGACGGCGTACCTCGTCCAGCAGAGCCATTACACGCTCGCCGTTCTCGCTGTCCAGCTGTCCAGTAGGCTCGTCTGCCAGAATCAGGGCAGGACGGTTCAGTACAGCACGTGCAATACAGATGCACTGCTTCTGTCCGCCCGACAGCTGATGAGGAAACTTGTTGCCTACATCCTCCAGGCCTACCCATTCCAGCACCTCGGCAATGCGCGCCTCGCGCTCGGCCTTGTTCCTCCAGTCCGTAGCACGCAATACAAAGTCCAGGTTGTCATGTATCGTCCTGTCCGGCAGCAGACGCAATTCCTGATGTACAATACCCAACTTGCGGCGCAACGCAGGCAGGCGGCTGCTCTTGCCCAGCGCCAGGTCCTCGCCCAGCACCACTGCCGTACCCTCGGCATACTCACCCTCGCCGTACATACTGCCCAGCAAGGTACTCTTACCACTGCCGACCTGCCCCGTCAGGTATATCATCTCGCCCTTGTCAGCCACCAGATTCACGTCCTTCAGTACCGTGCGGTTGTAGTGGCATAATCTTACGTTCTTGTATTCTACTATCATAGTATTCAGGCTATAGTCAATTTCCAAATCAATGTTTCTTCCATCCCGGATTATGACGTTCACGCAACTCGGCCGCCATATCCTCGATACGCATACCCTTGCTCGTCAGCAGTACAATCAGGTGATACAGCATATCGCTCCCCTCGTAGATCATGCGCTCGTCCGTACCGTTGCAAGCCTCGATGACCAGTTCCAGCGCTTCCTCGCCGACCTTCTGAGCCATGCGGTTCAGGCCATCCCTGAACAAGCTTGTCGTGTACGAACCCTCAGGCATCTCCTCGTGACGCTTCTCAATGAAGTTCTGCAGCTCGGTCAGGAACAGCAGCGGATTGCTCTCATTCTTTTCACCCCAACACGTATCCGTACCCTTGTGGCAGGTAGGACCGTCCGGATGAACCTTTATCAGCAAGGTATCCTGATCACAGTCGTTCTTTATCTCCACTACGTTCAGGAAATTGCCGCTCGTCTCACCCTTCGTCCACAGCGTGTTGCGTGTGCGGCTCCAGAATGTAACCCTGCCCGTCTCCACCGTCTTCTGGTAGGCATCCTTGTTCATGTAACCCAGCATCAGCACGTTCTTTGTCTCTGCATCCTGGATAATAGCAGGAACCAGGCCCTGACCCTTTTCAAAATCTATTGTCATATCTCTTATCTTGTTTTATCTTACTACAATTCCCTCACCACGCAGATACTGCTTCAGTTCAGGAATAGGAATCTCCCCGAAATGGAATACGCTTGCAGCCAGTGCAGCATCGGCATGCCCCAGCGTAAAGGCATCACGGAAATGCTCCTTCGCCCCGGCACCGCCGCTTGCTATAATCGGTATGGATAGCATCGAAGCCATCTCGGCCAGAGCCTCGTTAGCAAACCCCTGCTTAACCCCGTCATGATTCATGCTCGTGAACAGAATCTCGCCTGCACCACGCTCCTGCGCCTCGTGTGCCCACTGCATCAGGGGCAGCTCCTGACGTTCACGCCCACCCTTGGTATAGCAATGCCATCCGTCGCTGTCCAGCCTTGCATCTATGGCACATACCAGAACCTGCGAGCCAAAGCGTGCGGCAATCTCGTCAATCAATTCAGGGCGGCGTATGGCAGCCGAGTTCACGCTTACCTTGTCCGCACCGGCACCCAGCAGACGCTCCACATCAGCTACCTCGTTCACACCTCCCCCCACAGTGAACGGGATGTTTATCTCGCGTGCCACACGCTCGACCATATCCGTAAATGTCTTGCGCGCCTCGTAGCTGGCTGTAATGTCCAGAAAGCACAGCTCGTCCGCACCCGCATCGCTATATGCACGCCCCAGTTCCACAGGGTCGCCTGCCGAGCGGAGGTTCACAAAGTTCGTGCCCTTCACCGTCTCACCGTTCTTGACGTCCAGACAAGGTATGATTCTCTTGGCTAACAATTTGCAACTATTGATTATGAATTGTAATTTTCCCTTCGTAGAACGCCTTCCCGAACACAACGGCAGGAATGCCGGCATCGTCCAGCGCCCTTATATCATCATCACATCCCACACCCCCGCTTGCAATCAGATGCAGGGTGGGGTAGTGCCTCATTATCTCCCTGTAAAGCTCAATGGCAGGCCCCTCCAGGGTACCGTCCTTGCTGATCTCGGTACACAGCACATTCCTGATACCGGCATCCACATAGCGCTTCAGGAACGGAATCAAGTCCTCCTGACTGTCCTCCTTCCAACCGTTTATGCTTATCTTGCCATTGCGCACGTCAGCACCCAGTATCAGACGCCCTGCACCGAATTTCCCTATCCACGACAACACCTTGTCAGGATCTGTAACCGCAATACTGCCAGCCGTAACCATTCCGGCACCAGCAGCAAATGCCTTCTCCAGGTCCTCGTCGGTCTTCACACCGCCCCCAAAGTCCACAGTAAGGTCTGTTGCCGACGTTATGCCCCTCAGAGCATCGATGTTTACAACATGTCTGCTCTTCGCCCCGTCCAGATCAACGACATGCAGACGGCTGAACCCCAGCTGCTGGAATCGCACAGCCATCTCCACAGGGTCGCCATACACCTTCTTGGTGTCATAGTCACCCTTTGTCAGGCGCACACACTTACCTTCGATTATGTCTATGGCAGGAATCAGCTCAATCATCGGTCGTTTCACAATTCCAGGAAGTTCTTCAATATCTGTTCTCCCACGCTGCCGCTCTTCTCGGGGTGGAACTGCGTGGAATAGAAATTATCCTTGTTCAGCGCTGCACTGTAAGGCAGTATATACTCGCAACTTGCAATCGTATAGGGCGACTCAGGCACATAGAAACTATGCACGTTGTATATGAACGAACCCTCGTCCACACCGTCAAACAGCCGCGTCTTCAGGTTATGTATGCTGTTCCATCCCATTTGCGGAACCTTGTCCTCATGCCTCTGTGGCTGGAAGCGCACAACCTCCATCGGGAATATCCCCAGGCAATCCGTATTGCCCTCCTCGCTGTGGCTGCACATCAGCTGCTGGCCGATACATATACCCAGTACAGGCTGCCTCAGCGAGCATATAACCCTGTCCAGGCCGCGCTCCCTCAGGTACGCCATAGCCGTAGCCGCCTCGCCCTGACCCGGGAACAGCACACGCTCTGCATTGCGCAAGGCCTCCGCATCATCCGTCAGCACAGGCTCAACCCCCAGGCGGTTCAGCGCATTCAGCACCGAACGTATGTTACCTGCATTATATTTTACGACTGCAATCATCAGTTTCTCGTCAGATACAATTTATGTGTTATACACCCCGGAAGCTCCTCCTCGTAGTGGGTAACCATCACCATCGTCTTCTTCTCGTCAGAGCAGAAACGGTCAATAATACCCTTTACCATCTGGCGGTTCTTCAGGTCCAGCCCATGCATGGGCTCGTCCAGGATCAGCAGTTCCGGGTCCTTGACAAAAGCACGTGCCAGCAGGCACAGACGCTGTTCGCCGCTGGACAGCTTCAGGAAAGTACGGTCTGCAATCCCCTCGATGCCGAATGTCCTCATCCACGACATGCACTGCTCCTTCTCCTCGGGTTTAGGCCTGTGGTACAGCCCTATGCTGTCACTCAGCCCGCTTGCCACTATGTCTATCGCCGGCATATCCTTCATATATGCCCGATGCATCTCGGGGCTTACATAGCCGATATGTTTCTTTATGTCCCAGATACTCTCACCCGAGCCGCGCTTATGTCCGAACAACTCTATGTCACAGGCATATGCCTGGGGATTGTCGGCACATACCAGCGACAACAATGTCGACTTGCCCGAGCCGTTATCACCGCTCAATGCCCAGAACTCACCCTGACGCACCGTCCAGTTCAGGTCCTTCAGTATGGTTCTCGCACCATACCGTATCGTCACATTATGGAAATCCAGTATCTTCTTCGCCCCAGGCACAACCCTGGAATCATTCTTCTTCACTCCGGAACCATCAGAAACAGATTTTACACCACTCCGGAAATCCTCCCTCCGTACCTTTGGCAGCACCACCATATCCCTCACCTCAATCACATGGGTGATGAATGTAGGTATGTCGTCATACTTGCTCAGTACCAGTATAATCAGCAGATTCGTCTCGCGGGTGATCTTCTCCAGGAAATCATGCAGCAGCGATCGCATCTTGGCATCCAACCCGATAAACGGATTGTCCATAATCAGCACCCTCGGGTTGGACAGCAGCGTCTTTATCAGCTGGAACTTGCGCAGCTCACCGCTCGACAAAGCCACTATGTACTTGTCCAGCAGCGAATCCAGCTCGAAAGTCCCGTACAGTTCCCTGCGCAGTCCCTCCCGCTGCTCGGGTATACGCTCCAGCAGCTCACCAACCGTAGGCATGTCATCCTCGATGGTATGCTGGTTCCACCGCTGCTGCAGGTAATACTGTCCGTCCTGATCACCATAGCTGTCACGGAATGTAATGTATCTGATCTGCTCGCACACCAGACGCTTTACGCCAGTCACCTCGTCCACCTTGCGTATCTCGGTTTCAAAGTCGAACTGCACCTCGTTCTGCAACAAAGGATAATGCTGAGTCAGGATCTCCACCAGACGACTCTTGCCCGCAGCATTGTCACCGCAAATGGCAATCTGCTCGCCCTCCCGGATTTCCAGGTTTACAGGCTCGGCCATCCTCCATGCAGGATTACGAACTATTCCGTTTACTATCTTAATCATTCAGATTTTTCCCTGTTTCCTTGCCAGTTCCTTCCAACTTGTATGCTTCTTCTCCGACTGCGGACGGCTCATCTGCAGGAAATGACAAAACGCAGCACCCAGCGCATCCGTGGCATCCAGAAAGTTTCCAAGCTCCTCCTTGTCCAGCTTCAGCATCCTGCGCAACATATCCGCAACCTGCTCCTTGCTCGCATTACCGTTACCCGTGATGGCCATCTTTATCTTCGTCGGAGCATATTCCGTAATCGGCACCTGTCTCTCAATCGCAGCCGCCATTGCCACCCCCTGGGCACGCCCCAGTTTCAGCATCGACTGCACGTTCTTGCCAAAGAACGGAGCCTCTATCGCCATCTCGTCAGGGTGATACGAATCAATGATGCCGATAATCCGCTCGAAGATATGCCCCAGTTTCAGGTAATGATCACCAAACTTGCGCAAGTCAATAATACCTAGAGCCAGCATCTCAGCCTTGCGCCCCATTACACGCAAGACCCCGTAACCCATCACATTCGTTCCGGGGTCGACACCCAGTATTATCCTTTCAGCAGTAACAGCCACCCGTCCCTAAGCCCAATTACTCAGTCATCGTACCTTCCAGGGACAGACGCACAACCTCGTTCTTCGCATTCGAACGGATTGTTATCGTCTTCAGGAAATGGCCCGCTATCTTGTCCGTACCATCGTACGTGACATCTATCACGCCACGCTCACCCGGCTTGATCGGCTGCTTGCTGTAGTTAGGCACCGTACAACCGCACGAAGCAATTGCCTGGTTGATAATCAGCGGAGCACTGCCCACGTTCGTGAACGTATACTGGCACTTGCGTACAGGACTGCTGCTGGGGAACTTGCCCAGGTTTACACGCAGCGTGTCAAACTTTATCTCTGCATAGTTCTCGGCACCCGCGCCGGTAACCTTAACCTCGCTCCTCACCGTCTTCTGCTTCTGAATCTGAGCCTGTACGCCCACCGACACACACAGTGTCAGACATAACACAATAAATGTCCTTTTCATATTCATAATAATATATTTTGCGCCCAAAGATACGAAAAAATACCCACACCCTCCCTAAAAATGCGTCATAAAAAACGTTATATGCGGGGAAATGTATATCTTTACACCGAAAACCAAATACATTTAACCATGATTATAGACAGTGTAAACCGCCTGGGATTCTACACCCCGCTCAATCCCCTTTTTGACTATGTCGTTAAGTTCCTTGCCGAGACAGACCTCTCGGCATTAACCCCCGGACGCCACGACATATATGGCGACAAGGTATATGTAAACGTATGTACACCGGATGCAAAGACAGCAGATGAAGCCGTAATGGAATCACACCGTCAGATGATAGACATCCACGTTCCCATCACGGCACCCGAGAAGCAAGGCTTCCTTCCCGCTGATGCAGTTTCACAGCAGCCATACGACCAGGCAGGCGATTACAGCATCCACCCCGATGCCCCATCCACCTACTACACACTGCCGTTAGGACAGATGGCCATCCACTTCCCCGGCGAAGGCCACTCGCCAGCAATCTCGCCGACCCCCTTCAAGAAAGCCATCTTCAAGGTCTACATGGGAGAATGAGGCGCGTAGCAGCAATGACTAGATGTCTACTTTCATCCCGTAGGTAAAAGTACGTGCCGAATGACGACGGCGCAGTGCCCTGCGACTAGCACGGCCGATGATGCGTAGCATCGCTGACCCGAAGACGAGCGGTGCGAGTACTACGTATCACATGGTTAGCGGTTAAGGTTTAGCGGTTAGCGGTGGATTTTTTTCAAAATAGTAAGTAAGTAACAAGAGTAAAACGGCTCCGGTGACTGAGTAGCAGAAATAATCCCACCAGCTGCGCTTGCGCGGGACTTCGACGCGCTTGGTTTCCGTGTGACATTAACTTCGGAAAAGACAAAGATAATAAATTAATCCCCGGCAGAACGGCAGGGGATTAATTTAGGTATTGGTCTGGCCAAAAGGATTAGAAATTGCATCCAACTCTAAGAGCAAGTCCCCTGATATTTCCTAAACCCTCTCTTGTGAAGAATTCCATGTGGTAAAGAACACCGCAATAAAATCTCTTGTAATCCAGGTTGGCGCCAATTTCAAATCCAGGTTGCAAAAGCATTCCGTCACTTGTAGAATGTCTTGGATTAATTTTAAATATTGCACCAACGAAAGGAGAAAGAGCAACCTTAGATTGTCCTAAATAACATCTCCAGGTTATGTCTATCGGAATAGAAACAGCTAGCTCATTTTTATCGGCTTTGGAAGCAATTTCCCAGTCAAACTGTGCACCAAATTGAAGATATGGTATTATATTTTTAGATTCTTTCAAAAGAATACCTCCAGAGTAACCTATATTCAGAAAATCATGTCCACTATTATCGGAATAAATAGTTGGCGAATATCCAAAATATAATCTGTTATAGAATTTAGGTACGATTACTTTAATTTCTTTATACTTTTCAATAAAGTTCTTTTGGTATTCAAATTTTTTGGCATAAATATTTATCTTATTGGCATACTTTTTTGTATCAGCAAATTTGTCGTTAATAGGTTCAAGACTGTAACTTTTCCCGTCCCTGACAAATGTAATGCCAGAAATACCTTTCTGCATACTGACAAGTTCCTCTGCAGATGTCTCAAAAGGAATGTAACCTGAGGTTGCCCCAGCCAATAGATTTTCCTCCACAGAAAATATAATTTTCTTTTCATTCAGGGTATTAAAGATAATTCTGTCACCTGGCTGAAAGGCATTATCAGAGCCCTTGATAAAACGAAGATTAGTATAAAATTTCTCTTCGCCATAAGAGAATTTATACTTCAGAGTTAATTTCTGACCTGGTAAATACGCATAACAAACAGGAGTTTCTACTGTCTGAGGCAAAGGATTCTCTGCTGTTTGAGCAAACAGGTTAGTGAGTGCAATGAGCACAAAGACAATGGTACTTAATGAGCGTCTCATCGTTTATTTTTTTATGCCCATAGCAACCCAGAATAGGCGATTACATATATAATATGAAAAGACGTGGGTGCTCTACATTTCGCTTATCCCACGTGAGGGCTCTCGCATTGCCTTGACCAGGATAAGCAACTCGAGATAGCCCACGTCTGTGATATATTGACATAGCCCATCCATAGTATTCCTATGGATAAGCGTACAATACACCAACAGTGGACGTTTCGGTTGCGTTTCTTCCGGTCTTGAATTTGCGAGATTCTCACGTAGAAGATAACGTTCAGTAACGTCTTTTTTCAATAAATTTCAGACT
>JAEEGL010320729.1_pt1 | contig 18454 bp, 17 predicted proteins | sample 9134231 | NCBI WGS metagenome assembly JAEEGL01 (sample SAMN16246548, study PRJNA631951) | gut metagenome | biome: gut microbiome; feature: rumen; material: fiber-attached | host: Bos | place: Iran: Karaj | collected 2018-10 | reverse complement strand
GACGATATAGCCCCTTACAATTCCAGGAGCGAACTTGAGCGCGGCAATCACGAGAATGAGTAGTGCCGCAATTACGATGCCTGTTATCTTGAGTGCTTTTTTCATAATAACCAATTTAACAAAGTTATTTTAAGTTGTTCGTGCTTGCCTGGGAACTAGAAGTAGCCTGGGAGGAATCGCCCGCCGGGGCCGGAGCCGCAACCGTGTCGCGGGGGAGTTCCTTTTCAGGAGTTTCCTCGGTCTTTTGCAAGTTAAAGAGGTCTATGACGGGTTCGTCCTTCTCCTCTTCGGCGATGGAACGAATCTTCGAGAAATACGTAGAATCGCTTTCCGACAAGGGATATGCACCGGCCAAGTCCAGATAAGAATGGGCCAGGGCAAACCATTCGCGGAGCCAGTTCTTGCGCGACTCGCGGTTGAAAATCCATGCATCCGCGATATAATGACTCTTGTTGTCAATATCCTTGGTCAGGTATACCGGAGAATCGCCCGAAAGGGTTTGGAAAATCCTTTTTGCCCTGCGCGTAGCCGGGGCTGAAGTTACGAGGAGCACAGAATCGGCCTTGTGCTTCTTGAGCCATGGAATAATCGTGCACGCTTCGCTTAGCGTGGAAGGGTCATCGTGACGGACAAGGAAAATCGTAGCGGGGTTGAACTTGCCGAGGCGCATGAAATCTTCTGCATAAAAATCCACATTGCTCCTGTCGCGGTAAACCCTGCGGCCGAGGATAAGCACGGAATCGACTTTCCCTTGAGCCTTCAGGTCTGCCACGTAGTCGTTCCTTTCCATGTTTGCGGATTGCCCGTCAAGAATTATCGCCCAGGTGGCGTGTTCGAACTCGTCATTGACAACAAGCCACTTGCCGCTCTTTTCCACAACGACATAGATGGCAGCCAACAAGCAGAATACCACGACTATAATTGCACCAAGAACCTTGCGGCTCCTCTTGCGCGTATTCTTGTCCTGCATAAGAATTTTAGTCACGAGTCAATCCTTTATTTTGATTTCTGATAAAGTATAGCGTTTTCACCGTCGGCATAGTACTTTTTGCGTTCCGCGTATGGCTCGAAGCCGTGCTTCTCGTAGAAGCGGCGGGCTTTCGTGTTGCCTTCACGAACTTCGAGGAAAACCTTGTCGCCTTTTGCGAAGTCAAGATGCGCAAGGCCCGCGTCCAATAGCGCCGTGCCGATCCCCGAGCATTGATGTGCGGAACTTGTCGCGATGCTCAAAAGTTCGCTGTCCGGGCCCATCAGGTGGAAGATGGCATAACCCAATATGTTATCCCCGCGTAGGCGGGGATCTTCGTTAGACTGCGTCGAATTAGACTGCGCGCCGCCTTCAAACACAACACACAGCGCATAGCCCGCAGCGATTTCAGCGCAGAACTGCCGCTCGTTCCAGTCCTGGAAGGCAAGCGCCTTCTGGATTTGAAGAACCTGCGGCAAGTCATCTACTTTCATTTCGCGAACGGACATCGGCAAACCTTCCGCAAGCCCGCGGGCTACGATTTCAACTTTTCGAAATAGGACGGCTGAATGTAGTTCGCTTCCTGAATGAGCGAGGGTTTTATGCAATCAAAGAGAGGCTTCCACATGTCGAGCGGCTTGCCCGTATCGAGCGTGACGCTTGCGCCAATCTCGGCAAACACGACCTTGAGCGCTTCGTCTTCCTGTGCGGGGGCGTCGGCAACAACGTTCTTGACCTGCGCGTTCTTGAGCCGCGCGATAACCTCGGGCGTCTCGATGAAGAATTCCTCACCGTTCAGCCTCAGGTACCAGAACCCGGTGCGGGCGCGGATAACAACCGCAGTCTCGGCGCATTCCTTACCCGCATTGGCACCTGCGGGGGCCGGCATCTCGGGTGCTTTGCCCGCGGCATCGTGCGCAAAACATGCAAGCGCCTGCAGGGTCGTGACCCCGTAGAGTTCGCGCTTCCCGCTAAAACAAAGCCCCTGGCAGAACGCCACTCCGGTACGCAGCCCGCTAAAAGAGCCGGGCCCGAGCGTCACCATCACGCGCTTCACGTCATCGAGAGTCGCGCCCACGCGCGTGAGCAGCGTGTCGAGCGATTCCCCGAGAATTTCCCCGCGGGCTTCCGTGTTCACGATTTCCTCGTAAACGCGCGCGCTACCTTCGGGCTGGCCGCCGGTAGCAACCGCCATCGAAATGCCCTTCCGGGAAGTATCTACGTATAAGTCAATGGTCATTAGTCATTGGTTGTTAGTCAATGGTTTTTAGAATCCAGGTCTATCGCTTAATAGCGATGCTCTTGTCGATGATCAGGTCAATCAACTGGCTGTACGTGATGCCGACGCAGGCTGCCTGTTGCGGCAGGAGTGATGTCGGAGTCATGCCCGGGAGCGTGTTCGTCTCGATGGCGAAGAGTTCGCCGTCCTTCGTAATGCGGACGTCCGTACGGCTGTAGCCTGCGCCACCGAGGGCGTAGTGAGCATTCTTCACGAGTTCCTGGATGCGTGCGGTCAGTTCCGGCGCGAATTCTGCGGGAGTCACTTCCTGGCATTCGCCGTTGTACTTCGCCTCGAAGTCGAAGTATTCGCGGGCCGTCATGCGCATCTCGGTGGGCGGGAGCGGTTTTTCGCCTTCGATGTAGCCGCAACTCGCTTCGCCGCCGGCGATAAACTTCTCGCACAGCAGGCGGTTGGAATCCTTAAACAGGTCCTGCGCAATCTTGCCGGCTTCGTCGAGATTCTTGGCGATGCCGATACCGATGGAGGAGCCGCCCAGCGGGTCCTTGATGACCAGCGGGAACCCGAGTTCGTCAGAAACGCTCACGAGCGTATCGCCCGTAAAGTCGTGCTTCCAGATTACACGGTACGGCGGGGTCGGAATGCCGTTTGCACGGTAGATTTCCTTGGACTTAATCTTGTCCATCGCGAGGGCCGATGCAAGCAGGCCGCAACCCGTGTACGGGATGCCCCAGTTCTCAAGCAGGGCCTGGATGTGGCCGTCTTCGCCCCACTTGCCGTGCAGCGCCAAGAACGCGATGTCGGCAGCCGGGAGTTCGGAGAGGGCAGGGGACTTCTTGGTGCAGGCGGCCGTGCCTTCGAGGCTACGGAAGTAGTTCACCGAGAAGTTGTCCTTCTGGTACGGGGAAAGTTCGCGGGCGGACCAGTGCCAGGTGCCGTCCTTGTCAATCAAAACGGGGTGGATGTTGTAGCGTTCCGGATTCATGGCGCGCACCACGCCGGTACCGCTGACAACAGAAACATCGTGCTCGGTGGACGGGCCACCCATCAAGACCAATACGCGTAAACGAGACATATAAACCTCTTGAAAAACCTTACGGCTCATAATCTAGCATTTCTTGCCTAAATTGGCTGATTTTGGTGGGAAGAGTGATTGATTTCGGTGAAATTCGGTGCGATTTCGGCGAAATGTATCGGCAATCTGGAAATCTTTTTTTGTTATATTACAAGCATAACAAAGAGGTGCTTATGCGCGTATTCGTCACTGGGGGTACTGGGTTTATTGGCCATTATGTGGTCAAGGCTTTGCTCGAAAAGGGACACGAGGTGGTTGTCGCCACCCGCCATCCCAACAAGGTCCCCTCGCTCAGGGCCCAGCCCAAGGTGAGCTTTGTCGAAGCGTCCCTCACTGACTTTGACAAGATGGCCGACGGCCTCGTGGGCTGCGACGCTTGCATCCACATTGCGCTTGGCTGGGGCGAGACCCCGACGTCCATGCTTATGAACGATACCCGCGCGACTGTGACGCTCCTCGAGATGGCGGCCAAGGCGGGTTGCAAAAAGTTCATTCAGACCAGCAGCACGGCGGCGATGGGCCGCATGCGCCCTGTGATGCGCGAGGTCACCAGTAACTTGCCCTTGGACCTGTACGGCGCGACCAAGGCGGCGGGCGAGGCCTTTGTTCTCGGCTTCCGCCACGGCTACGGCAAAAACTTCCCCGAAGTCACCATGACACGCAACATCATCCGTCCGGGCTACACCTTTGGTAACCCCGCGTTCCCCGACGGCTGCAGCCAGCCGGATCGCCGCTTCTTTGAGATGGCGCGCGCCGTCAAGGATGGACAAAACATCAACATCGTCAAGAACGACGGCACGCAGTTCATCCATGCGAGCCAGCAGGCGCAACTCTACCTCAAGCTGCTCGAGAGCGACAAGAACGAGGAAATCTACCTGGGTCTCGGCTCGGTTTGGGTCAGCTGGAAGGAAATCGCCGAGAAGATGATTGCGCTCTGCCCGGGCTCCAAGTCTAAAATCGTGGAAACCGACCTGGGCTGGGGCGACGAGCCCATGCTCTTTGACGTGCAAAAGATTAAGGACCATTTTGGCCTGGTCTTTGACGCCCACGAGTTCCTTGACGGACACATCAAGTGGACCTTTGACAACGCCTAACTGGTGCTGCCCTCGGCTCTAGCTTACAATACTCCAAATTGAAATTGCGACTTTCGCCAAAGCCCTGGTTTTGGCGAACCGCTACTTCGTATTTTGTTCGTAGGGGTTAAACACGACAAATAGGAGGTGCGTTATGAACCAGGTAAAAACGATGGCGGTTGCCGTTCTCGCCTTGGCGGTGGCTGCCGCATTCGCAGCGAACAAGGTCAAGTCCAAGGCTGGTGGAGTCGATCTTACGACGGAGAGGGGAGGCGGTCAGGTAATCTGCACTGCCGACTTCAACGACGAGATGTCCATCATCAGGGACGCCGGGACCGAAGTCCTCGTGAAGGGGAGCTGCGGCCAGGGATGGGTGGACAAGTCGAAACTCGAGTATGTGGCGCGCCCCGCCGGGGACAAGGCGTACACGTTTAACGAGTTCGACATCCGCGCCTGGATAGACAACCAGACTGCCTTCGGCGTCCTGATGGACGACTACGAAGAGTTCGAGGGCGTCAAGATCGACCGCGATTTTAGGGAGTACCTGCGGGAAACCATGGATCGCGAGCAGGTCGAGCGGCGTCACGCCGAAAACTAAAAGCAAGGGCTTCCGGGATTCCGGAGGCCCTTTCTGTTTTGATTAAACCGCGGTCGAGACGACGAGGGCGACGAGCCCCACGAACATCGAGAGCTTGGTCACGCTTTGCGCCTTGCGGTAGTTGCGGCGGTGCGCCTGCACCAGTATGTAGGCAAAGCAGGGGGACATTGTCGCCCCCGTCAAAATCACAAAGAGCACGGGGTATGTTCCTTGCAGCACGGGCATGGGCAGGCTGATCCAGGTGAACAGCAAGAATGCGCCGGCAAAGCGGCGTGCCGTGGTGGCGCCCGCGATGAGTGGGAAGGTCATGATGCCCGCCTTGAGGTCGCCCGTTTCGTCTTCCAGGTCCTTGTAAATTTCGCGTGCTGTGGTGAGCAGGAACGCGAATAGCATGGCGGGGAAGAGGAACGCGAATTTGGTGAGGGGCTCCAGCGAGGCGCCGTCGCTCTCGATTGGCCCTACAGGCGACACGAGGCACAAAAGGAGTGGTGTCGCGCACAAAAAGGCGACGGTCATGTTCTTTAATAGCGGAATGTGCTTGAGTTTTATGTTGTATGCAATCAGGAACAGGGCGAGTCCCACCGCAAAAATGGTTGGGATGGCGCTGTACGCCCAAAAACCGTCGGCGACACCGCAGCCGATGGTGAGGATGGCGAACATGGTGCTGCATACCTTGGCCGCCTTGACTGTCGCTTTGCCGCAAACGAGCGGACGTTCGGGACGGTTTGCCCGGTCACTTTCGAGGTCGAGGATGTCGTTCTGGATGTTCGCGAAGGCGATGGCGAACGCGAACAGGAGGAGCTCCGCCGCAAGGCGCGCTGAACCCAGGGCCTCGGTTTCGCTGCCGGGCAGTTCCCCCAGCAAAAAGTAGCCGATGAGGAGCGTCGCCATGGCGATGACTATGTTCACGGGGCGGATCATTTTGAAGAGCGTTGCGATGTCCATGCCTTGAATGTAGAAAAAAACGGGCGGCAAACATTATTATATTTGGGATATGGCGTTTTTCACAAAAAGCAACCTGGAAGACCTGCGCAAGGAGGCGGAGCAGCTCTCGATTTGCGTGGAGCATTTTTTGTACGCCTCAGAACACATTCCCGAGGGCGACTGGAAGACCAAGGGGTTCTACGACAACTGCATCGAAAAATGCAACGGCCGCCTCAAGGCAATCCACTTTTTGATGGAGTCCATTCGCCAGAACCGTCCGGTTAGTGAGAAGGAACTGGAAACGGGGGCGGAACGCGAATAGGACCGAGTCTACGTTTTTTTTGTTGAAATGTGGACTTTTTTTTTGAAAGAAAATGATTAAAAATGTTAAAAAACATTGAATTATGCCTAAAATGTAGACAATTTTTTGTAAAAAATGTAAAATAGGCGTTGACTTTGGCTGCGCAAAAACCTATGTTTATATAAACCATTGTTGGTTCAAAAAAAGGGATTGGATTTATGGGTATGAAATTTTCAAAAAAGACTTTGATTTGGGGCGCGGTCGCCGTGTCCGCCCTCGGTACGCAAGCACCTGCTGCCGACTGGTTCGCTAAGGACAACCTCCAGCCGGGGCACGACCCCACGGTGTACAGGGACGAGAACGGCTACATTCTCATGTCCACGAACAACAATTTGTCGATGTGGACTTCTCCCGACATGGTCAAGTGGACTGCCAAGGGCCGGATTTTTAACGACAGCCCCCAGTGGCTCAAGGATGCTGTGGGTGGCAAGACCGACGGTATCTGGGCTCCGGACCTGTTCCATTTCAACAATCAGTACGGCGTGTTCTATTGCGGTTCCGTATTCGGCAAGCGCACGTCCGCCATTGGCGTCACGACGAATGCGAACCTGGACTTCTCCAATCCGGCACAGGGCTGGACCGACCAGGGCGAAGTCACCCGTACTACAAACAGCAACAACTACAACGCCATTGACGCCGACGTGGTGGTGACGCCCGATGGTCAGTACTGGATGACGTACGGTTCCTGGAACGCGGGCGGCATTCGCCTGATCAAGCTGGACCCCAAGACCGGCAAGCAGGCGTCTGACGACAAGACCAACTACCAGATTGCGACCCGCGGTGGTTCGGGAATCGAAGGCCCGAGCCTTATTGAGCACGGCGGGCAGTACTTCCTCTTTACCGCATGGGATGTGTGTTGCAAACAAGGTGACGAAATTGAGCAGACCACCTACAAGACCGCCATGGGCCGCGCCGACAAGGTGAACGGCACCTACAAGGACCGCGGTGGCAAGGAACTCAACAGCGGTGGCGGCACTATTTTGATGCAGCGCTACAGCCGTTATGTGGGCCCGGGTGGCGGAGAGGCGTTTAAGGACCTGAACCGCATCCGCTTTGTGCACCACTATTACGACTTGAACGGCGACAAGTTCAACCATATCCACATTCGTGACTTGGTGTTCACCGACGACAACTGGCCCGAAATGGGTCAGCCTTTCCTTGGCCGCTACCTGAGCGCCGAAGCGGAACATGGCATTATGACCCGTGCTGTTTCGGGCGACATCACGTTCAATTACACGAAGGACGCCTCCAATGGCGAGTACGTGGGTTACATTAATACAAAGGGCTCCAAGATCCGCCTCCCCATGAACATCATGCAGGCGGGCGACTACCTGCTGCGCTACCGCTATGCGAACGGCGGCGACGCTGAGGCGACGCACAAGGTGACGGTCAACGGAAAAACGCAGACGGTGAAGCTCCCGGTGACGGGCGCCTGGGGCACGTTCCCCGAGAAATCGGTTGTGTATATCCCCGTGACGCTCAAGCGCGGCGGCAATTTTATCGAGGTGGAACCCGACCAGAATTTTGCGGAACTCGACCGCATCGACTTCTTGCGCATCATCCGCGACACGATCCCTACGAACGGCTTTGACAACGGCATCAAGGTGCGCCTTACCGACAAGGACGAGTTCGCCATCAAGGAAGGCGGCTATGCGATTTTCGAGAACGCGGTGCTGGATTCTCTCAAGGACGTGTCCGAGGTGTTCCTCCAGGTGAAAAACGCCTCGTCGGGCAAAATCCAGCTTCGCGAAGGCTCCAAGGACGGGACAGCGTTCATGACGTGCGACTTGTCCAACGCCTCTCCCGCAGATAACGGCTGGTCCATGGCGAAGTGTACGGGCGACATGAGCTTCAAAGGTACCAAGGACTTGTACCTGACTGCGTCCGGAGTTTCGGGCGAAACCATTCTCGGAAACCTTGTTTTCCAGTCGCGGGTGGTTTGTACCCAGGAACCGTGCGGCGATCCGGCTTCCAGCTCCAGCACGGAGCCCTCCAGCGCCGAGTCGAGCTCCGGGACTACGGGCCTGGACGGGATTGCGGGTGTTGCGGGCAAGCCGCACTTGCTTGGATTCTCGCGCGAAGCTGGCGTGCGTTTCTCGGCCCCGGTAAAGTATGTGCTGGCCGACATGCAGGGCAACATTTTGCGCGTGGGTTACGGCGAGCACATTGCCGCCGAGTCCCTCAACGCGGGCGTTTACGTGCTGCGTTATGCGGGCAAGGCGCAAGCTATCAAGCTCAAGTAAACTGAGCCCGTGTTTGGCAGAGTCTTAAAAGGGAAGGCCGCGATGGCGCTTCCCTTTTTGTTTTGTGAAAGTTTCTAAATTGCAGTTGAATGCGTAATGACGGTTTAGACGACTCGCTGGACGACGAATTGCAAGGCGAAGCTCCGCTTAGGAGCGTGCGCCCGACTCGCCGTGACCACCGCACTCGCCGCATCGATGTGATGCGGGAGCTGGAATCGGGCGTTGTGGACGAGCGTCCGACCAAGGTGCGTTTTAGCCGTGAGTGCCGCAAGGCGAAAATCAAGCGCGTCAAGAACCCTATCGAGAACATTGGCGAAGAGAACTGCGTCGAGGGCCTGGTGCTCGAGGTTCACCGCCGTACCTGCGAGGTGAGGCTCTCGGCGACGTCTGGGCAAGGCGATTGCTCTGAGGAAGTGGTGACGGCGATGTACCGCGCGACGACCTCTAAAACGTTGGGCGAGTTCCCGGCGGTGGGCGACCGAGTGCTTTTGGGCCTCGTGAACAGTGACGACGACTCGGGCGACGGCGTGGGCTCGCAAAAGTACTGCGTGGTGCGGGTACTCCCTCGCAAGTCCCTCCTCAGACGCCCCGGCCCCCGCGACAGCTTTTATAAGCAGCAGACCCTCGCGGCGAACATTGACCAGGTGGTCATTGTGGCGAGCGTGACGCAGCCCGAGTTCAATTACGGTTTTATGGACCGCTTTTTGCTGGCGGCGAACCTGAATGATCTTCCCTTTGTTTTGGTGCTCACCAAGATGGACCTCCTCCCGGGAGGGGAAACCGACCTTTCCAGTGACATCAGGGACTTTATGAGCATCGCCGACAAGGTCATCCCGGTGAGCGTCAAGAGCGGAGTTGGCCTCGAGGAACTGCGCAGGGAACTGAACGGCAAGGCCTCGGTGTTCAGCGGCCAGAGCGGCGTCGGCAAGTCGACGCTCATCAACGCGCTGGTGCCCGAGGCGGAACTCGAGACGGGTGCTGTGCGTGAACGTGACGGCAAGGGCCGCCACACGACTACCTCCTCGAGCCTGTTCGATTTGCCGGTGGTAGATTTTCCCGAGGGCGGAATTGTGATAGACACCCCCGGGATCAGGAGCATTGGCCTCATGGACATGGAAGGGGAGACTCTCGCCAAGATTTTCCCCGGTTTTTTTGAGGGCGACCTGTTCACCTGTAAGTACAGCAACTGCCTGCACCTCAGGGAGCCCGGTTGCGCCGTGCGCGAGGCGGTGGAGTCGGGCAAGATTTCACGTGCCCGTTACGCGAGTTACCTGCGTATTTTGAATTCGAGAAGTTAATCATGGATGTTGCACTTAAAATTACCTTGATTGCATCCATCATCTTGATGGGTTACAATGTGTCTGAATTTGTGACGAGTTACGAGGCTCTATGCGAAAAGACGGACGAGTTTAAAAAGCTCGCCGTCGAAAACGAATCCAACGAGGGGGACCTCCGCCGTTCGAATTTGCTGCTCTCGATGGGGCTTTCGATTGTGTTCATAGGGCTCACTTACCTCTCGGGGCTTGCGTTCTGGATAACCGCCGTGGTGGCGGTAAAGCTGTTTTTTACGCTTTATTGCTCCGATTCGCTGCTAGTTTGCGTTTTGCGGGTGGGCGACATCCCCAAAAAATTCTATATGCTATCTAAGGTAGATGCGCTGCTCAATGCCTTTTTGGGTTTGGGCGTCGCCCTCATTTTGGTTTTGTGATATGAAACGCTTAAGTATTTTAAAGGTCCTGATGGTTGCCCTGGCTTTTTGCCTGGGGAGTTCCTTTGCGCAGGCCCCGGCGGACGCTACTTCTGCTGCGGCCGCCCCGGCGGATCCGGCTGCGGGCTCCATGAGCTTTTTGACGCCGTTCTTTTTGGGCGGTGCGCTGGGCTTTGGCTCGGGTACGGGCGTCGGCACGGAACGCGGGCTTGGCCTGCGCCAAATTGAACCGATGATTGGCCTGTGGTATCCTGGGCTTGGATTTTTGCGCGTGGGCTACGGCTTTTTTGACTTTGAAGAAGACTCCGAGAAAGGGGAAGATTACAAGGTGGAACACTCCGATTTTGACGTGGAAGTGGGGGTACACTTGCTTGGGCTCTTTTACGTGGTGGGCAACTACTCCCGTGCCCGTGACCTGAGCGATATGGGCGACGTCTCGTGGAACGAATGGGGTGTGGGCTTTGGTTCCATCATCAACATTTTTGCAAAGACCATGCTCTTTGCCGACGTCTCGTACCGCTGGGTGCTGGAGCATTACGATCCGTTCCTCGACAAGGATGTTTCGGGAAGCCGCATCCAGCTTAACCTGGGCTTTGCCGCTATGATCTTTTAGTCGGGGTCCCTGCGATGAAGAAAGTGGCGATTATGGGCGGCGCTTTTGACCCGGTGCATAAAGATCACGTGGCCGCCGCCAAGATGAGCCTGGACTGCGGACTGTGCGAAGAAGTGTGGTTTATGCCCAGCCCCGACCGCTGGGACAAGACTTTGAATGCAAGCCCCGAGGACCGCTTTGCCATGCTCGAGCTTGCGTTTTCGGGAGACAAGCGCATGGTGCTCTCGGATTTGGAAATCGAACAGGGCGAGTATCGCGGCTCTTACGTGTTCCTCATGGGGCTCAAGGAAAAATTCCCCGACATCCATTTTTTGCTTTTGACCGGCGCTGATTCGTATGAGGGGATCCCGCATTGGCGCGACCCCATGACTTTTTTTGGAACAAACTATAACGGACATTTGTTGTTGCGCGACATTGAACTGATTGTGTTTGCGCGCAAGGGCTACCCCAAGCCCGATTTGGAACAACATAAGGCGAACGGCTATGCGCCGCTGCATTGGCTGGGCAAGGAACAGGGTTTTGTGGGGAAGTATTCCAGTACCGAGATCCGCAAGGTGCTGCTCTACAACCGCACGCAATGCCCCGAAGGCCTGGAACCGACGGTTTTCCAGTACATTTTAGATCACGACTTGTATCGCGAATAAGCGGAGGTCTTGAAACCTCACGTGCGGTCTTTTACCTTAAGGGGTATTCGCGGTAGTCCTGCACGCCGAATTCCTGCTTGAGGTAATCCCATCGCACCAGACGGTTCTTCCAGAAATACTTGCGGTACAGGCGGCGAGCTACGCGGCTTGTGAGTTCGTACGGGATGGTATGGTGGTCGTCGGCGACCGATTCCATTGAAATGCGGAAGTCAAGCTCGCCGTTCACGACGTCGACTGTCTCGCCGACTTGCACGTCGGGAATATGGCTCACGTCGACCATCGTCGCGTCCATGCAGACGCGCCCGAGAATCGGGCAAATCTGGTTACGGATCATCACGAAACCCTTGTTGTATTCGCCGCGCAGGTAACCGTCGCCGTAACCGATGGCGATGGTCGCGATGCGCGTGGTCTGCTGCGCCATCCAGTAACCGCCGTAGCTCACGGTCTCGCCGGGCTTTACATCGTGGATGTGGCGGATGGTGGACTTGATCTTCATGACGGGTTTGATGGGCCACGGGGAGGGCGCTGCGCCCATGCAGTTGTAGCCGTAAAGAGCAAGGCCCGGACGCACCATGTCGAAGTGGCTCTCGGGGTGCGTGAGCGTCCCTGCTGAGCTGCTGCAGTGGCATATGGGTGGACGGAGGCCTTCTGCCTTGAGTACGTCGACCAGGCGGCTAAAGCGCTGTATCTGGATCTCAGTCTTGGGGTTCCCGGGCATGTCGGCAGTGGCGAGGTGCGTGAACATGCCCTCGAAATGCAGGTTCTTTAAACTCAATGCCGCGCGGATGTTGTTGAAGTCCTCGGCGTCGAAGCCGTAACGGTTCATGCCGGAGTCAATTTTTAAGTGCGCCTTGCAGGTGGTTCCCGTTTCGCCGAGGAACTGGTCGAACGCCACGGCGGTGCGAAGGTCGGTAATGGCTGCCGTGAGCTGGAACTCCACGAAGTAGGCGAAGTCGGCGGGGGTGCAGGGGCCGAGCACCAGGATGGGCAGGTCCATGCCGTACTGGCGCAGCAGCATGCCCTCGCTGATGTGGGCGACGCCCAGGTAGTCGGCACCGCCTGCGCGGGCGGCAAAGGAGCAAGCGAGACTTCCGTGACCGTAGGAGTCCGCCTTTACCGGGAGCAGGATCTTGGTGGTCGAGGGAATTTGGCTTCTAATGAATTTGATGTTGTTGCATAGGGCGTCAAGATTGATTTCAATCCAGTTCGGGCGCGCGATCTTGTTTAAGTCGGGAGGGGTCTGTAAAAGCTTCATAATGCCGAAAATATAAATAAGCTTTTGAGTGTTTGGTTATGGGCTTTGTCAAAAAGGCTCCGTTAAAGGCGCCCTGGGCCCGCAAGAGGAGGATACTTCTAATTTGGAATGATTTTTTGTAAAGTCAGGTAGTTTAAAAACGGGGGATTTTTTGAACGCGAACCCAATAAATACAAGGCTTTGGTCAATAAGTTATTTTGTACGTAAAATTTACATAGCGGATGATGAATTTTTGTTTACCGATGCGCATGAATCCAAACGGAATCTTCTTTATATTTTAAAACCGATGGGAGATAATTCCGCTCTATGACTTAACCAAGGAGTGAATTATGAAAAAATCTGTTTGGTGTACATTGCTGAGCGTCTAATGCCACGACGTCTCGGTTGATTCCTTTAGACATGTAAAAAACTTGTTGTAGGCTTGCCGCGTAAGCCTCGTTCTTCGCTGTATTCTAGCATGCGTCGAAAAGTTCCTCTATGGAACTGTTGTTCCCCTATTACCCAAAAACAAAATACATACAAACTAAACCATAAACAGTCCCTTGCGGGATGGAGGATAAAATCATGAAACAGACACAAAAAAACATGGACGCGTTTATCGCCTCGCTTTTGCCGGATTCCGACAAGAAGATGGGTGCCATTGCGGGCGTAGCCTTGCTTGTGGCGCTAATGCTCTGCTTTTGGGCTGCGGCATACGAGGTCGTGATAGACGATGTCATTTTTGAACATTCGTCAAACGACGAAATGAAGGCTACGTTGAACGTCATTGAACGAAAGGAGAAAAAAGTCGAAAAGGAGAAGAAGAAAATCGTGGATCCGTACCCCAGCAAAAAGGCGGGTGGTGGCGGAAAGCAAAAGGGCCAGGGCAAAAAACATGCCGAATTGAACAAGAGTGTGCTCAAGATGCTGACCGCCCAAACGCACAATGCAAGCGCGATGACCTATGACCTCGTCAAGCAGACGTTCGCCAAGGATATCGAGAAGGTGCTCAAGAACACCAGCGGTTTGCAGACCACGGGCAAAACCAAGATTGGCGAGCTGCGCGGGAAGGTGGAGGGTGGCTTTAACGAAGGTTACGCTGCCGGCGGAAGCGGGGGCATTGGCGGTTTCTTTGATGACTTGAGAGGGCCGGGCGCTCCGGGAACGAGCAAGGCGTTGAAGGGCCGCATGAAAGCTCCATCCGAAAGGGATATCGACGTGGGGTCGGCAAGCGCGGGACGTTCCGCGGCCGACATCATGAAGGTGGTTCGCAATCGAACTCCTGGGCTGCGGCATGTGTACAACATGTTCCTCAAAAAGAAACGCGGATTCCAGGGGAAGGTAACGCTCCGGTTTAGCATTGCCCCAGGCGGCGAGATTGTGAGCATCGCCATAGTCTCTTCAACGACGGATTATGCGGAATTTGACGAGGCCGTGAAGCATGCCGTGAGCCGCTGGAGATTCAACAAGGTGAAGTCGGGCAATACCGTGGTGACGATCCCCTTCACGTTCACGGAATGATTCTGTGGGCTGAATAATATCCTTTGTCGAGAAAATTCCTGCGTCATGGCGAATTTTTTGCCATGGCGCTTTTAAAATGTTATTATTGCTTTGAACAAAATTAAAGAAGGCTAAAATGAAAGACATCCGTGTTACGCAACTTGCAGAAAATTTGATTAACAACGCCATCGCCTTGAAGGCGGGCGAGAATATTTTGATCGAGACGACCGACACTCCCGACGAAATCTCCACGGAGCTCGTAAAGGCGGTGGTGAAAGCGGGCGGGAACGCTTTTGTACGCAATTCGAACAGTCGCGTACGCCGCGAATGGATAAAGTCCGCCACAAAGCAGGCGCTGGAACTCCGCGCGAAGCTCGACCTCGACGAAATGAAGCAGATGCAGGCCTATATCGCTATCCGCGGTGCCGATAACGCTATGGAAAACTGCGACATCGATGACGAAAAGATGTTTTTGTTCCGCACACTCAATGAGGACGTGCTCAACTACCGCGTGAACGAAACGCGCTGGTGCGTACTCCGCTGGCCGAACCCCTCCATGGCGCAGGGCGCGAAGATGAGCACCGAGGCGTTCGAGGACTTCTACTTCAAGGCATGCCTTGCCGATTACCCCAAGATGAACAAGGCGGCGAGCCACCTGGTGGATTTGATGAACAGGACCGACAAGGTGCGCTTGGTGGCTGCCGATACCGACCTTACGTTTAGCATCAAGGGCATCCCCGCGGTGCCGTGCTGCGGCAACATGAACATCCCCGACGGCGAAGTCTATACCGCCCCGGTGCGTAATAGCGTGAACGGCGTCATCCATTACAACACCCCGACGCTTTATGAGGGCAAGTTCTTCAGCAACTTACGCCTGACCTTCAAGGACGGTAAGATTGTGGATGCTAGTTGCGAAACCGGCGACCCGAAGGCGCTTGAAGCTTTGTTCAATACCGACGAGGGCGCACGCTACGTGGGCGAGTTCGCTATCGGCTTCAACCCATATGTGGACGCTCCCATGTGCGACATTCTTTTTGACGAAAAAATCAAGGGGAGTATCCACTTTACGCCGGGCCGCTGCTACGAGGACGCCCCCAACGGCAACGCGAGCGCCATCCACTGGGACTTGGTGCTCATCATGCGCCCGGAATACGGCGGCGGCGAAATCTGGTTCGACGACAAGCTCATCCGCAAGGACGGCCTGTTCGTTGTGGACGAACTCAAGTGTCTGAACCCCGACCAGCTGGGGAAATAAAGCGGAACCTTAAACGCCTTTTACACGGAATCATACTGGTTCCGTGTTTTTTTTTATTGCATTTTTTCTTTTCGAATAATATCTTTATTTTAGAAATCATTTTGGTGTTGGTTTCTAAAAATGGAGTGTGGTATGTTTGGGAAAAAGGGCGTAGTGACGACCCTCTTATTGGGGCTACTTTCCGCAAATGCTTTTGCTGACATTTATGGCTATGTTAAGTTGCCGCAGGGAGATGCAATGTCCGGAGTCTCGGTGGCGCTTAAGTCTTCTGGAAAAACAGCTGTGACCGATGCAAATGGGTATTACCAGATTTCGACGGAGGGAACAACAATTGTTTCTGCCCCCGTTGCTTTGAATACTGCCCGTTTTGAATCTGGAAACCTCCTGTTTTCGTTGAACGAAAGTGCTTCCGTTCGTATAGCCGCATACAATGTCCTTGGTAAGACTGTGTTTAACGCACCGGTACGGCAGATGTCTGCTGGCGAACATGATATTGCGCTATTTGATGAAAAAACTCCGAAGGGTGTTTACCTTGTCAAGGTGAAGGCAAATAACCTTGAAATGACTTATAGGGTGAATTTCTCTTCAAACGGAAGCGCTTCGATTGTTTCTGAAAAACGTTCTCTGCGTAAAGTCCTGGCTGTCGCCGATTCCTTGACGTTTAGTTATAATGGCTCCTCTGTTCAAGGCTCTGTTCCCGTATATAACGATGAAGGCAAAATTGCCGATGTTGTGTTGACTCATAAGAATGTTATGGGAAAAATCCCGACGGATGCATCGAGTGGGTATTCCGTAAAAGTCTCGATGTTGGGGAGCTCCGGTGAAAAATTTTCGTCTTCAGCGGTCGTTGCAGCGGGGGAGTATAAGGCGGAATCTCCATGGATGGTGTACGATGCCACAAGAACTTGGGAAATCTCTGCCAACAATGTATCGCTCAAAGGGATCAAGGATGATGTTTTGTCTGTTCAACTAGACTTGAACGCCTCTGTCGATACAACGAAATTTAATTTATCTGCAACTCTTGAGGCTGATGGGTTAAATTACAGTTTTGTAACAGTTGACTTAAATCCGAGTAACATTGCCGGTGCGTTAGGAATTTCTGAGTCTGCTCTTTCTTCTGTAACGTATTATGCTGTAAATCCCGATGGAACCTTTGATTCTGTGTCGACAGCAAATAATCCTGGTCATTGGTTTAATCAGTCGGGAAAGGTTGTTGAATATGGCAGTGAAGCCTATGTTTATTCTGAAGTAAACATGTCTGCAATGACAGCGAATGTCGGTCAATATCCAGGTAAGCTTGAGGCCGATAAGATCTATACAATCAGGCAGGCATTCCGCAGTGGTAATAAAATTGCGTTGGTTACAATTTCATTGAATGTGATTGTTTCTGGCAGTAGTTCTTCTTCTGGGCTGGGCCTTTCAAGCAGTTCCGTATCCTCGACATCCTCAAGTAGCTCGGCTACATCGGCGGCATCGAGTAGCTCCTCGACTTCCGTAGTAACGACAATTACTATGGCAAGCCTTGCAACAAGTAATCCCGACCGTTACAAGTTTGTGAACTGGGAATGGGATTATCGACTTTCGCAAGACGGAATCGCTAAGGGTTCCGACGGAACTTATGACGACTACCGTATTGAATCGGCCCGCAACTGGACTTTTTATCAGATTGTCGAAAATGGAGGTTATCTCAATTTCTGCGTGCGCTGGCAAAGTCCTCAGGAATTGACTTTGGTTCGCAGGCAGCAGATTGTGCAGATGTTGAATGATGAGATAAATCTGTGGGCAAAACATCTTGTCGGATTTGAGGGCTGGCCTTATGATTCCATTCCGGTGAATGTGACTGGTTGGGCGGTACTTGACGAAAGTATCGTGAAGGACAAACAATCCGATGAGATTGTCTATGCCAATTATTCCATTGATGATCCGCAGAATGGCTATGATTACAACATAACTGATAATGCGGTTCTTAAGCAGCCGATGTGTCCCGATGCTTGTTCCCGTTCCAAGAAATTTTACGGAGAAATTTCGAATTACAATTCCTGCCCGAATTACTCCAAGACAAATGATACGCATTTTGATCAGTTTATTCAGCCTGTCGCCGCATCGACAAGCTATACGGCAACGAATTGGGGCTTTGCCTCGGGAACGGGCGAGGGACTTTGGATAAACGACAGTTACCTCATTAGTACCTTGGGATCCAGCTTGCCGCATATTGTGGTACATGAATCGGGACATAACTGGGGTCTTCCGGATTTCTACGAAAGTTGGGATTTCCCCGATGCCAATTTCTCGTCGCCGATGGCGAGTGCGAATACCGCAAATTCGAGTTACTCAGGCATAGCTCGGAGCATGGTGATGAATGCGGGGTCTTCTGCAACAGTGACTGAAGATGACGCGTGGCTTCTGCGAAAAATATGGTACGAAATAAAGTCGAATATGGGTTTCTAATTTAATTGAGCGAATGGTGTTTGGGTGAAAAAAGCCGCTCCTTCTGGAGCGGCTTTTTGAATGTTCTTCGCTAAAGCGAAAGTCGCGCATCCGCGCGACTTTTCATTGTTAACGAAAGTTACACACCCTTGACGAGGTATTCACCGATCTGCACGGCGTTGAGAGCAGCGCCCTTGCGGATTTGGTCGCCGGTGAGCCACAGCGTGTTGCTGTTCTCGTCGGCGAGGTCCTTGCGGATTCGGCCGACGAACACGTTGTCCTTGCCGGCGCTTTCGAGCGGCATGGGGTAGACGTAGTTCTGCGGGTCGTCCTTGAGGGTCACGCCCGGGGCGTTCTTGAGGGCGTTGCGGATTTCTTCGACGGAAACCGGGCGCTCGGTCTCGAACCACACGGATTCGGAGTGGGAACGCAGCGAGCTCACGCGCACGCAGGTAGCGCTCGTACGCACGTCGGAGTGCATAATCTTGCGCGTTTCGTTGAACATCTTCATTTCTTCCTTCGTGTAGTCGTTTTCCGTCATCTTGTCGATCTGCGGAATCACGTTGTACGCGAGCTGGAACGGGAACTTGTT
>JAEEGL016488853.1_pt1 | contig 18455 bp, 9 predicted proteins | sample 9134231 | NCBI WGS metagenome assembly JAEEGL01 (sample SAMN16246548, study PRJNA631951) | gut metagenome | biome: gut microbiome; feature: rumen; material: fiber-attached | host: Bos | place: Iran: Karaj | collected 2018-10 | reverse complement strand
CCGTGAGTTAGTATGTTCCTCACATCCAGCTTCCTTCAGATTCCACCTCGCGATGGACACCCTTGCCTTCGGCTATATCCTTCCCACTACCGGGCGGATTCGGGACTTTAACCCGTTAGAAACGTGCGCCGCTAGGCGCACCACGAAAAATGCCGTCGCAAGTGCGACGGCATTTTTGTTCCCTCATAGTGTAAACCGCTTTATCCCCTAATTAGTTTCCGTATGGAAACTCAAGTGAATCGATAATTGCTGCAAGAGCATCTGAAACTTCCATGTCCATAGCTTCGTCTCCGCCCATGTGTCCGTCCAGCTCGAATACAAGTGAACCGTCCATGTAGTCTCTTGCCATTGCAGTCATGTAAGCACCTGATCCTGCTGTGTCCGGTGCAACTGTTACCCAGTATCCTGTCACATCCTCTTTTCCAGGGAAAGGTCCCTGAGAAAAATATGCCTTGTCGCCATATGGCTTGCCAAGTTCATTGATGGCATCTTCAGCCTTCTCTAATGTGTAGTTTACTGTTATCATGTTTGTTCCTGCAGACTCTCCGACATAAACAATTGTTGTCATAGGGCCGGCTGATGTTACAACAAACTTATCAGGATCGTATTTGATTCTCCATCCGTTTGGATCTGTGTAAACAAAATCTTCTCCATTTGCTGCGTTGACATAATTAACAGCATCAAATGTGTCTACATCAACATCTGCAACAGGCTCAAATACAAGATCAATTGTATCTTCGAAGCTACCTGTGATAACTCCGTTATCTACAGTCTTGATTGTGAATGTATCTTCGGTTGGGTCTTCACTTCCAAACTTGAACTTAACAGCCCCGTCTGCCTGTTCATATAAGAAGAACATTCCTGTATTTGTAGCTCCATCCTCTATATGTCCGCAGCCATCTCCCTCAAATACATAGAAATATGTCTTGTCAGGATTCTCAGCTTCAGCTGCGTAGTTAACATACACGCCCCTCGTAAAATATTCAGAAGTATCAGCCTTTACAGTTTCTTTTTCCTCAGAAGCTGTAGGCTCAGCTTCAAGTGCAACCTGCTCATCAGCGATTGTTGTTTCTGCTGCTGTTGCATCACTTCCACATCCTGTTAAAAGTGTAATGCCAAGCATAGCTGCTGCCATAGCCAGTGTCACATAATTTGACGAATTCTTCTTTCTCATAATTTCCCTCCTCATAATCGATCATTTAGCTTAATCGTTTTCGTAATTTCAGACTAACATTCATTGTCCCACAAAATGTCGACATATAGCTTACGTTTTTTGATATTTTATAGAATGTTTATAAACTTGTATAAAAAGAAGGAGCTACCGGAACAAGTTAATGTCCGGTAGCTCCGTCATCATTCAGATTTACTCTACAGTTGAATCATTTGATGCATCAGCTTCAGTTACGCTTTTGTCAGTCTCGTCGTCATTTTCTTTAACACATACGTAATCTTCTTCATCGTCCCAAACCGTTACATAATCTGAATCTGTTGCAGTTTCATTCGGCTCGTTTTCTGTATCTGCCGCAGGTGCATCCCCTGGTGTAGTCTCAGCATCTGCTGGAGTCTCAGTGGCCTCAGTATTTACATTAACCTCAGTGTCTGCAGAAGTCTCAGTATCTGCTGAAATTTCTTCGTTAGCATCAGCCTGAGAATCTACTGCTGTCTCGATATTTGAAATAGCCTCATCCTGCTCCCATGGAGTAATCTCAGGAGTTATGTCAGGAATGATTGCAGGTATTGGATCCGCATCTCCATCCCAAGGATCATCACCTCTTGTAATCCTATCTTGGGAGTTAATTGCCTGCTTGCTTTGTTCAGCTTTTGCATCCTGCGTAGCTTTTTTACGCATAGCTTCTGCTCTTTCCTGGCTCTGAGCATAGGTTAAAACTTCTGTTCCCTGCGGAATATCATATTTATAGCAATCCAGTGTCTTGGATTTGTTTTCATCCGTTGCCGCTTTTAACCCGGCATCAGATAATTCATACTCAACTCCATAGGAATCGGTGAAGGAATAAGCAGGTTGCAAATCCTTGATTGTCTGCATTCCCAGTCTGATGAAACCTTCATCAGGCTTATTAGTGTCTGTAGAAGCAAGAATTGTTCCAAGAGAGTTTGTAAGGCTTCCTGTACCTCCAAGTATTTCAAGGTAACAGTTTTCAATATCCTCTAACTTATTAGCAGTAACCGATGGAACTCCATCAGTTGTATAACAATAATTTGTAGCGTTCAGGTAATTAGTCTGACCGGTATTACTATCAATTGTGCCTTCTACATTCAGTTGTATAACAGATAGCTTATTATTTTTGATCTTATCCGCTATATATTCATCTCGGTTTACAGAGCCGTCTCCTTCAATTTCTGACAGATCATACCATAATCCAAGAAGAATATATCCTTTATAAGTCATGTTTACCACATCATAGCTTGTCACAACAAAATCGGAAATCTGATCATTTATCACATACCACATGTTGTCAAAAGGTTTTATTGTCATTAATTTGGCCTTTTCGTCCGGATTATCCAAATAGTCTGACGTATAAAGCTTCGTTGAACCAAGTTCTATTTCTGACTTCTCACCGGTTTTTAGTGCAACATTTACAGTCATAATATCGTCAACAACAACCGGATCAATATTTGTAATCTTTACAGTTGCAACATTTGGATCCTTGGTTCCATATAAGTTTTCACCTGATAATATAGTGATATTGCCGACAGAAACTCTCTCTTTAAGCAACTGATCAATACTCTTAGTTACAGGATCGGACGGGTCATTTAAATCCACACCGGATACTTCGCGGATTCTTTTTGATTTATATTCGTCCTTGCCTTGCATAACATTAAGAACATCTTTTATCGTGTAATCATCATAAAGCCAGCTATCTCCAATGATGATCGCTGCAAGTTTATTAAGAGCTATCTGCGCATAAGCCTTCTTATAATCAGGATTTACGCTGATATCATTATAGACGCCTAAAACATCGTCTGAGACAAATCCATAATAATATAGTTCTTCGCCATTTTCGTTTTTACCTGCATAGCTTCTTGAAGCGACATTCAGTGGTACATTGATACTTAGTCCATTATCATTGATTCCTGTAGTGCTCTTTGACTTAACAACCGCATCTTCAACAGCTTTGCTTAAGCTTGCACTGGCATCCATAAGCTCCTGAGTCCATTTTCCCTTGCCATCGTCAAGGAATGGTGTGCACAGATGAACAACGTCAAGGAGTCCCTGCCTGTTATATCCGTACTTCGAGCCATAATCGCCTGTTTTTCCTATAGTTTCCAGAATAGAGTCATGATATTTTTCATCCAGATAATCTCTCACGAGATATTGTGCAAACACAGACAATTCCTGGTCTATAGCCTGCAGCTTACTTGTATCAATAACACTTAAGGTTGCATTTATATCCTTATTATTTGCATATTGAGCAACAAAAGTATCAACTATTGTAGAGCTAAGATCCACCACACTCATTTCCGGCTTATCATTTAGCGCCGACATCCATTTGTTGTAATCCCAGCCATTGCCCGGTTCATTTTCTTCAGATAAAATGAGATAATCTGCAAGTTTTTCCAAAGTGCTGGCCACTTCCACAGTAGCCATCTGACAGGTGTCAAATCCAATAAAATCAAACCTGCTTCCGGCTGCTATTATCTGACTATCCTCAATGGCTTTCCTTACAAGCTCAATATTAGTGAAACCTACGTCATCTCTTTTTTCTGTTTTCTTATCATTTAAGTCTTTATTGTAAATCTCATCATTGCCAAATCCATCAATTCCGCCGCCATGATCCCATATGATAAGATCATAAGTTTCAGAATCAGTGTTATCCCGCACATAGTCAATATATTCAGTAAGGTATGATCTCTCAAGGAAGTACCTGTCAGACTCTGTTTTCAAAAGAGACAGTGTATTGACTTCTCCCTTTTGTACCTCGTAAATCTGAATGTCCTGACCAATTTCTGTTTTATACTTAGCAAAATAATCTGCTGCAAGAGCCTCTATTTCATCCTTTTTGCTCTTGTTTTCCTGTTTGTTAAGGTCAACGTCTGATATATCAGGATAAAGTTTTTCTTTGGCATACTTTTTATACGCGTCAATATCGTTCATATGCCATGTTTCTGTTCCACCTGTTGTGATAAAAATCCTTGTATTATCAGGCATAGGTGCAGATAAAAGATCCAGTAGATTCTTTGTAGCGCAGTTTGATTTTGTCTCCAGGTCACAACCATTTAAGAAGATCATGATTGTTCTGTAAGACTCTTTTTCATCGGGTTCATCCTCACCCTCAGTTCCTTTTTCATCATCCGGATTAGGTTTTGGGTCAGGCTTTACATCAGGTTTTCGATCTGGGCGCTTTATGCCGTCGGGTTTTACTTTATTCGGCTGAATTGGCGTATCAGCAGACGCAACATCTGTAACCTTGTCAGCTATTGCTGCCGCTATGGCAGATTCAAGAGCTTCCATAAACTGCTCGTACTCATTGGCCGAAGTAAGAGTTGTCAAAAACGATGTTAAAAGAGCTCCCGAAATTGATGATTTGTTTTTGTTATTCAGTTGCGTAATGAAGCCTTCCAGATTCTTGTATCCCAAGACGGAAACAAGAGCCTTATATTTAGCCTCACTAATTCCCGAAACAAAGCCGGTAACAGTTGCCTTTTCCCCTTTTTTCGCATCGAGATTAATCTTTCCAAAAACAAAGCTGAGTGTAGACAGGCTCTTTTTGGCAAGTTCAGCATCTATTACCTCAATGCTGAGATTGACAATATTTTTACCTTCTCCAATCGTATAGGAATCTTTTCCGCCATAAAGAACTTTAAGCCCCGGGAATGTATCTGATTTCAGAATAGTTCCCGTGGGAAGTACCTTCTTTATCTGCTCAAACTGATCTGTAGACGCAGCATTTACTGTCAGAGAACTAGTACTGTAGCCATTAAGTACTATCAGCATTGCTGCGAGTATCATCGCGAGCAGTCTTAAAAATGGTTTCCTTTTCCTCATTATTGTCTCCTTGTATTACAGCTTGTGCTATTGCTGTTCACAGCCTGAAAATCAAGCAGCATCTGCATGATTATTCTCAGTCTTCTCCGCCTGCGCCTTCCTGGCCTTCACCTTCACCGCCTTCTGCGCCGCCACTCTGGCCTTCTCCTTCACCACCTTCTTGGTCATCGCCATCCTGACCTTTTCCGTCTTCGCCTTCTGCATCGCCGTCGTCCTGGCCGTCTCCACCTTCGCCTTCTGCATCGCCGTCGTCCTGACCATCTCCGTCACCTTCAGCGTCATCACCATCCTGGTCGTCCCCATCGCCTTCAGCGTCATCACCATCCTGGTCGTCCCCATCGCCTTCAGCGTCATCACCATCCTGGTCATCCCCATCGCCTTCAGCGTCATCGCCATCCTGGTCATCCCCGTCGTCGCCCTCTTCATCATCTCCTTCGTCATCATCGCCTTCGCCATCGCCTTCTTCGTCCTCATTTTCAGCTTCATCAGCTGCCTGCTGGCGAATCTCCGCTGCTGCCTGCTGGCTTTGCTCATAAGTCAGAGCTTCTGTCTCTATAGGTGCTACAAAGGCATCAAGACTCTTGGCCTTTTCTTCATCATCTAAATTCTTCAGTACTTTATCCGAGAATTCATAAGTTGTGCCATAAATATCAGAGATTGAATAGTTCTGCTGCAGATCTAGGATTGTTCTCACATCAAGTCTCAGGATACCGGCACCCGGTTGATCCTCATCTAATCCGGCGTATACCGTTCCTATTGAATTCATTGCACTTCCACGGTTAGCAAGAATTTCGAGATAACAATTCTCCAGATCAGCCGCCGGATAAATAGTTGTAGCCGGCTCATCTCCCTGAGTAACAGCGTAGTTTATCGGAGTAAGTCCCAATGTTTCTCCGGTATCCGGATTGTATTCACCCTTAACATTCAGATGAATGATTGAAATATTGCCATCACTTTCCTGTTGGATCACATAATCAGTACGATCCTCTTCATCATCTCCAGCCACATCCTCAGTGTTATTCCATAATCCGAGGATAATATATCCTGAATAAGTGTTTAATTCGCTGTTGTAATCCGTCACGTAAAAATCTGATATCTGATCATTTAATGTATACCACTTATTGTCGTATTTTCTGAGCTTCCATGACTTTGAATTGTCTGTTGATCCATCATCTTCACCCACTGAATAAAGCGGTGTTGTACCAAGTGGATACTCATTATTTCCGTCTTTAAGCACTACATTTAACGATACTGAATCATCAAGTACTATAGGATTTACGTTTTCAAGAACAATATACGCAACTTCAGAATCTGCTGCATTTCCCTGCCCATCTTCGCCATAAACTATTGATGCGTTGCTTATCGCTACTCTCTGTTCTACCAGATGATCAAGGCTCTCCCTTACATCATCCGTCGTATCTTTAAGATCGGCACCGGATGCTTCCACAATTACCTTAGCCTTATACGCATCCTCCTGTGCAGTCAGAGTATCAACAACCTGCTCTGTGGTAACATCACTAAATAGCCACATTTCTCCCACAACATTTGCTGCAAGCCTGTTTAGTGCAATCTGAGCATATGCCTTCTTTAAATCCGAATTTATATCAATCTGATTCAGGATTTCAATTGTATCTTTTCCTACGAATGTAGTATTGTATACTTCTTCTCCGTCATCATTTCTCCCCGCATAAGTAAATGAATATACATTAAGCGGCATGTTGATACTTAATCCGTTATTATTAATTCCCTGTGTGCCTTTTGCTGTTACCACTGCATCCTGCACGGCATTATTTAGATTTTCGCTTGCCTCTACCAAATCCGGATTCCAGCTCTCTCTTTCATCTCCAAGGAATGGTCTGCAAAGATGACATATATCTAAAAGTCCCTGTCTCTCGTCTCCGTATCTGTTACCGAAATCACCGATTTTTCCTATAACATTCAGTATCTCTTCATGATACTCGTTTGATAAATAATCCCTTACCAAACACCTCAAAAACTCTGATAACGCCTCGTCCACCTCATCAAGCTTATCAGTTTCTATAAGTCCTAAGGTCGAATTACCATCTTTATTATCCTTGTACTGCTCAATAAAGCTATCAACTATTACTGTTCCCAGTTCAGTTGTTTCCATATCAGGATTGCTGTAAAGCGCGCCCATCCATCTTGCATAGTTCCAACCGGCGCCAGGCTCGTCCTCTTCAGACAAAATAAGATAATCTGCAAGGTCCATGATATCTGTGGCAACTTCAATTGTAGCCATCTGGCATGCATCAAAGCCTAAGAAATCAAATTTCCCTCCGTCCTTGATTAGCTGGCATTCAGCAATAGCTTTCTTCAGGGTCTCAATGTTTTTATAGCCAACATCATCTCTTTTAGCACCCGCATTTTTTTCTACAGCTGCCTCATAAATTTCATCACTACCAAATCCTTTAATACCATTTCCATGATCCCACATTATAAGATCATATTTCTGAGCCTCTGTGCTGTCTGTTACATAGTTAATAAACTCAGAGATATAGGAATGATCAAGGAAATACTTGTCAGGAATCTCTTTTACAAGAGACAGCTTATTTGTTTCACCTTTTGACACTTCATAAATCTGAATATTGCTGCCAATTTTTAAGCTGTATTTTTTGTAGTAATCATCAGCCAGATTCTGAATCTCATTCTTTTTGCCTACATTCTCAGGCTTATCCAGATCAACATCCAGCAGCTTTGGGTAAAGCTTGTTCTTAGCATAAGTTTTAAACGCAGCCTTATCATTCATATGCCAGGTTGTAGTTCCACCTGTTGTGATAAATACTCTTGTATTGTCCGGAATCTGCGTAGATAAAAGGTCAAGGAGATTCTTTGTGGCATTCTCTCCATTGCCCTCAAGATCAGTTCCGTTTAAGAAGATCATGATTGCTCTGTTGATAACATCGTCTTCATCGTCATCTTCGTCATCATCATCTTCGTCATCATCATCTTCGTCTTCATCATCGCCATCTTCATCGTCATCATCTTCGTCATCTTCGTCGTCGCCATCTTCATCATCGTCGTCTTCGTCGCCATCTTCATCATCGTCGTCTGGCGCAAAGCTGCCACCGCCTTCACTTGGCTTAGTTCCGTCACCGCTCTCGCTTGGCTTAGTGCTGTCGCCACCTCCACTTGGCTTAGTTTCGTCATTGCCTCCGCTTGGCTTAGTGCTGTCGCTGCGCTCACCGCCTTTATTAGGGTCAGCAGGCGTAAGGTTTTCCACCTTATCTGCGCCTCTGTTAACAGCAATATTTACCACTGAAGTCTTTTCGGCTTCTAATTCCCTAGCTTTTTCTACAGACCGCATAAAGTTCTCATACTCGTTGGCAGTAGACAGAGCAACAACATAATCAGTAAAAGCAGAAAGAGACTCTGCGGTCAGTGTATTTTTATTTAGAAGCTTGGAAAGAAGATTACTCAGCTTAGCATCTCCGAGTTTACTAACAAGTTCTTTATAACTATCAGCAGTTACTCCGGAAACTTTGCTTTTAACAGAAGTTGTTGCTCCTGTTTTCAAATCTATCGTAATTGGTCCAAAAAGGAGCTGAATTGCAGACAGACTTTTTTTCGCAGATTTCTCATCAAGAATCGTGATGGTGATTTTTAAGGTGTTTGCACCTTTTCCAACTTCATAGGAACCTTGCCCGTTAAAAGAAAGCAAAAGCCCAGGGAAAGAATCCTCCTTTAAAGTAGTGCCTATCGGAAGCAGATTTTTAACCTGATCAAAAGAAGTCGCACTCGCAGCGTAAGTTGTAATCGAGCAGGCGCTATTGCAATTAAAGGTAATTAGCATCGCCGCCAATAACATTGCAAGAAGTCTGATAATATGTCTTTGATTCTTCATTCTGCCTCCTTATTCATATGTTGAAATAAATTTTTAGAGTCGCTTTTTATTTGTGAAATGAACAATTTTGCATTATTAATCATACGATAATCAGCATCGCAATAATATTAAATAGGGATAAAATTTGGCCCCCACAAAGCTGTGAGGGCCAACCAAATTCTTTCTATATTATTTATTTATTTTTTAGTTTTACAAGTCTTCGTGATGATCATCGGCCAGCATATCATTGCAAAAAGAAGCATCACAAGTCTTGAAATAAAGTTGCCCCAATGTCCGCCAAAGGCAGCTACAATAGTAGCCGGTTCAAAAAGATCCTTCCATGCCATAACAAGTCCGAATCCCACGCATACCATAACCGGCAGCTCTTTTGCCCCGAAAGGAATCTCATAGTGCATGTAATGACGATCAACATAGCTTCCGATGAGGAAACCAAGCAATGCGCCGCATGCCTTAAAGCAGTCATTCATCATCTTCTTCGGATCAACAAGAAGCGCGCCTTCTGCAGTGTAATCCATAGGATATGGCTTAACCTGAATGTAGATGATAGAAACAATCACAAAGATAATTCCAATCAATGTCAGAATATCAATTAGCTTCTCGTTTCCTTCAACCTTCTTGGAAACAACCCATGTGACATAGAGAACGATCACCGATTCGATCATCGCCACACAAACATCCTGCGGTGTATGAACACCAAGGAAGTTTCTTGAAAAACCTGTCAGAAGTATCAAAACCACGCATACAGCCGACAGCCATTTTCTCTTATCCTTCTGCCAAAGAAAAACACTTCCGTAAATCGTTGTTCCGGTTCTCGTATGTCCACTTGGGAACGAATAACCTGTAGCCGCTATTTTGGAATCCCCCGCAGGCTCTATAAGTTCGGATCGTATCCATGGGCGATACGCGCACACCGTCAACTTAATGACACCATTTATCAGCTCTCCAACATTATGAGTCGTAAGGAAATAATATCCCCACTTTTTATCCACGCCCCAGAAAATCACAAATGGAAGAAAAACAAGAATATCCACCGCAAATTTCGACAACGCGTTAAAAAACTCATTAAACACCCCGCCAGTCAAACCTCGTAGTTCCTGCAACATCAACAAATACTGAATATCAAATTCCATGCTGTCCTCCTCATTTCTCGCTTTGTCTACATTTAAATAAGCAGAATATACAGAAATACTCTGCTTACGTAAAAATGTTACCATATTTAGTTAACTACTTTTATTAAAAATGTATAAACTACGCCCGAAACAGGCGGCCGGTTCTATTGTCCGGCTCACCAAAAAGCAGCCAGCCCTGATGTAAAGCGAGGTTCAGCCGCGTGGTGCAATTTCACCGCCCACCCCAGGTGCCCGAGGCTTGCTCAAAAGGTTTTTTCGTCATTCCAGTGCGGATATTCATGGCCTTTGGAACGTGGCTAAGAATTCTACAGCTGGGCATCGCACCAAGTCAGCTCGGTTCGAAGCAGTCAAGGCTCCTTTGCGAGTCTTACGCACAAATGCGATTTTCTAATGTTTCCAAAGCAGTTTTTCAAGCGCATGCGGAACGTCGTCTGAAGCAGGATGGTTAGATACGTTAACTAAAGAAAATGCCATACGGGTGCGCAGCACCCATTAAAAAAGTCGAAATCAACTTCTTCAAGCTGGCTTGGAAGATTGATTTCGACTTTTTTGTATGCGCCCGCGTTGCGGGCTATGGCATTTTCTATTGTAGTCCTTGCCCGTCCTGCAAGTACCAGTGAAGCATGCGCCAATAAAAGAAAAACTGCGGAAACATCTGAGAAAATCTGCATTTGTAAGTGACGAGCAAAGGAAATTGATGCGAGATAAAGAGCTGACTAGTGCGAGCCCTTGTTTAGCTGTATGCAGAATTCTTATTGCCACGTTCCAAAGGCTCATGAATAAGCCGCACTCTCATAAGACGAAAAAATCCTTAGTTGAGCCGTCGCCTCGGGCACCTGGGGGTGGGCGGTGGAAGCCTATACGCAGCTGAACCTCGCATTCTGTCAGGGCTGGCTGCTTTTGGTGAGCCGGGCAAGAGAACCGACCGGTGCCTGTTTCACCTCAAATTTCGGAAAAGTTGAGGGAGGATACCATTTCTTTAAGTTCCTGTCTGCGGTCGTTTAGAAGGAGGAGCTTGTTGTATTTGTAGTAGGCTTCATTTCCGGTTTCTTTTACGAATTTAAGGCTGTAGTAGGCTTTGGAGAGTTCTGTTAAGAAGATTACCATCTCCTGGCTGCCGGTGAGGGACTGCTCATCTCCGAAGGTCTTCTCGAGGAAATCAAAGCTGTTTGAAAGATGAATATTTATGCTCTTAATTCTGTCCTGGCGTTTGGATTCTCTTTCTGTGAACCATTTCTTTGCAGCTTCAAAGAGTTGGCTACCTTCCGCTGTAGCAGCGCAGGCTTTGCTGCAATCGTAAAGAGCTGCGATTACAAGGCGCTGTATCTTTTCCTCTTCTCTGCTGAGAAGTCCTGCCTCCATGTCGGAGGAAAGCTTCTTCTCCATATCTGATGCCCTATGTTCAAACCTCTTGTTATGCCCTGTATCAGTATCCGCACCTACAGACTCGCCATCTCTAAGCTTTTCTTCATCTTTGCCTCCAGAAAGCTCCGCCCCAAGTTCCTTTATAGTCTCAAAAAGAGTCTTCTGAACAGCCTGTGCCTGTGAGTACTCCCTGAATTCATCCATCAGTTTATCTACAAGAAGGCCGATGATGCTGAGCTTTTCGTCAAAGGCTCCACCTCGGATTGAAGAGAGGTCCGCTGGATAGCTGCCTTCAAGGATCTCAGGGATTTTGTAGATCTCATTGTATCTTCGGTAAAGCTCATAGTAAGTTGCAAAGTCGCGGGCAATCTCAGTATTCTGCAAATACTGAGAGGTCAGATTTACATCAACAGGAATGTTCAGCTTTTCGCTGACCTTTATCATTCTTGATAAGTCTTCCCAACCTCTCGCGGTTACAAAGCTTCTGCCATTTATATCAGTTTTGATGCTGTAGAAATTGTCTTTTTTGATCTCGAGGTAAGCAAGAATTGAGCCATGAACGCCTGCCTTGTACGCGTATTCCTTCCAGGAATCAAAGTCCTCCTCGATATTTATCTGTCTCACACGGTCGAGGGTTACGATATCAAAATCACGGACTGACTTGTTGTACTGCGGCGGGTTTCCGGCAGTCACGATGATGTATCCCTCAGGAAGCTTGTGACTTCCGAAGGTCTTGTACTGCAAGAACTGCAGCATTGTGGGCGCAAGTGTCTCAGATACGCAGTTGATCTCATCAAGGAAAAGAATTCCCTCTTTTATCCCTGACTTTTCACGCTGCTCGTAGACAGCACCAATTATCTCGCTCATGGTGTACTCTGTTACAGAATACTCTTTTCCCTCAAAAGTCTTCTCGGAAATCTTGGGAAGACCGATCGCACTCTGCCTGGTGTGGTGAGTGATCGTATAGGAAACAAGACCGATTCCCAGCTCATGTGCAATCTGCTCCATTACTGCAGTTTTGCCGATTCCGGGAGGTCCCATAAGCAGTATCGGTCTCTGTCTTTCAATCGGTATCTCGTATTGTCCCGCATCATCCTTCTCAAGGTAGGCTCTGACTGCGTTTTTCACTTCTTCTTTTGCCTGATCAATGTTCATATCTATTGCCTCGTAATAAGTTATTCTGTTATTCTCCGCTTGCTCGCCACAAGCTCCTGTATCACCTTAGACCTAAGCTTAGGTTAGTTAACACATATAGCTTAAGCGCCCAGTCCGGCACGTTTTCATCACTGTAGTCCTCGTCCTCCGGGAAAACAAACGCTGTATCATAATCCGTTGGTTTGTCCGGGAATTCCCCATATCCATCGGTAAAATAGATAAGTCCTTTAAGATTCTCGAGTTCATGCTTTTGCCGCAGCTCCTCCACATAGGTAAACACAGGCCTGAAGTCTGTACCGTAGCCGCCTTCCACATGAATCCCTTCTGAAAACTTCTTCATATCCTCCACCGACTCAATCTTTTCATCCCTCTGAATCTGGTTATCACACATGATAATATGCAGCTTTATCTTTTGGAAAAAAGTGTCCTTCCCAAGAAGTATAGCTGCTGTCTCATTCAAAAAGCCCTGAACAAGATCATCTTTGCAAGAGGCTGAGGTATCGATTGCTATAACAAGCTCCTGGATCTTTTTTACCTCTCTGAACTCATTTTCTTCAATCAGCGGCATGTCGCCATAGTGCTGCATTCCAAAGCTGTACATTCCATAGTCAAAAGAGTCAGGATCAATCCCGCCTTCTTCTCTAAGGACCTTAAACTTTTGCAGAAACTCTCTGTAATCTGTCCTTGATGTATTCTGGAACTTAAGAAGCCAGGAGAGCTTGCCAAGTCTGTCCCCTGCATTTCTCCCAATGGTCTCAATCTCAGTCTGTATGCGTTTTGCCTCTTTGTCCCAGTCCTTCTCTCTATTCTTAATCTTCTGAAGGCGCCTTGGATTTATATACTTCTCACGCTTCTTCTGATTATCATTTTTCTGATCAGCTGAATTTGAGTTTCCACCTGAATTATCATCTCTTTCCTTGTCACTTGAAGACTGGTCGTTCCTGTCTTCATCCTGTGGCATATCCGGAGAATCTGTATCTTCATCTATCGGAGGCTTTTCTTTCTCCTTTTTTTCCGGATCATCTAAGTCTCCAGGCTTATCCACAAGCCTGGACCAGAAACCATGATCATCAAGCTTAAACTCACGCTCGAGCTTCTCCATCTCAAATACATCCAGCTTATTCTCTTCTGTAAAATAGCGGTAGAGCTTTTCCACCGTCAGGACCTTGCACTCTTTTTCCAAAAGAGAATACCATCTGTCGCGATAGTCCGAAGATACCCTGTAAATGCACTGATAATCCATTGTATCAAGAATCGACTCCACCACAATGTCAGCGCAGATATCAAATATTCTCTCATTGCTATACTTTGCAGACGTATACATGTGCCTGAAAATGCAGTGAAGAAGCATGTGCACATAGGTGCGGTTAAGCTTCCCCGGCTCCTCCATAAAGAGTCTTAGCACGTAAGACGGATTAAACCTGATATCCACCGCATCCGTACCAATGCTAGTGGTTGTCAAATCCATCTCATAGCCTAAACTATTGAGCGCCGACGCAAAAAAGCGCATATCTATATAAAGTTCTGTTCTTGAGGCATTCAAAACCTGTTTTCCCGCTGAATCCAGATTCTGCCTCATCCCAGCACTATCAAGCATATATTTCTCCATTTATCTGTTATGTCAGAATAAAAAAATCATGTGTATATCATATCACGTTAGATGCCTATTAACTATTTCAACAGTATCATTTTTATCAGACAAACAGCAGAAGGTTGCTGGAAAAGCTTTTGGTTTACGAATCATTTGGACGAGGAGATGATTAACAAAATGAAAAATCGTAGGAGTGCTGACTGTTATGAATAACATGAAAGGAAGCACTCCTACGATTTTAAATTTTAGTTAATCACGACGCAGACGAAGTGAGTAAACCAAAAATTTTCCAACACACTTCTGCGTCCGGGTATCATTTAATCTCGAAAGTATAATCCTCGAAGTTTGCGGCAAGCGAAATGCTGTTTGAGCCGTTTGTCCAAGTGAAGGTCATTACTTTGCCCTCAGTCTTGATGTCGAGTTTTGCATCAAATCCAAATGCAGGATTTGTGTTACGAAGTCTAAGGAGCTCAAGCTGCTTCTTCACAACCTCTTTTCCCATTGCCTCGTTAATGGCATCGAGAGAAAGATTTGTTCTGTTGATCTCCTTGTGTCCGCCGGCACCTGCGCGCTTTACAGCCTCGTGGTCATTCTTTCCTGCGAAAAGATCGAGGTACCAGATCTGAGGCTTACCAGGCATGAACATCTGAATAGCGCGGGCGAAAAGCATCTTTTTATCATCATCTCCAAGAGCGCTGTAGTAAGTAGCATTTACCTGATAGTACATGTTCTTTGCGCCGTGAAGATCTTTTACATATCCGCCTCTTCCAACGATTGTCTTGATCATATCTTCGATATCATCGTCAGAAAGAATTCCCTTGAGGTCAAGGAGCGGGATTCCATCGTGGCAGCCAAGCATGTTGACTACACGGATCTTCTTTTCCTGAATCTCCTCAGCCCACTTCTTAAGCACTTCTCCGTCCTTATGCTCAATCACATAGATGAGAAGTCCGGGAAGGAAGAAGTCATAGGTCATGTAACCCTTATTTGCGACTGTCTCGTAAATCTTTTCCTTGTAGCTTGCATGTATCTCAGGAAGAAGTGAAACTCCGAATTCATCGGCAAGCTTTTTAACCTTCTCAAGAACATCCCAGGTATCCGGCTCGTTAAGGAAGTTCTTCTTACCGGGCTCCTTTGGAGCATACGCAAAAGCATCAAGACGAACAATCCTTGCACCATAGCCTGAAAGGCTCTTCAATGTATTTCTGTAATGCTCCCAGACAAGATCAGACTTGATGTTAAGGTCCATCTGTCCAAGGTAACGTCTTCCTGATTCAAGAAGATCGATGACAGCATCCTTATATTTCTCATAACCTGTAAAATCAATTTCAGAAGGCTTTTTGCCCTCATCAAGTCCCTTGGCAACGCGCTCTGAGAGTCGCTGTGCTGCAAGATACTGAATCTCCATCTTATCCATCAGATCCTGCGCATCCGGGCGCTTGTACTGAACTTCCTGGTAAAAAGTATTCCAGTAAGGAACATCCTTGCCATCAGGCATTCTGACCATAAGGATAGGAAGCCCCGGCTTTCTGAAGAACATATCCTTGATATATTCCTCTCTTGGCTGAATATACCCTTCCGGAGTCATATCTCCGCAGCCTTCCCAGAACTTATTCCAGTTGATAAAGAAGTCTGCATATTTAGATTTTTCACCGTTTTTCACAAGATCCTGGAACTGTGGTGAAAGAACTGAGGCATGATTTAATATGAAATCAAGCTTAAGGTTTATTCCAAGCTTATCAAGAGCTTTGAGGTCCTTTGCATCAGCCATCTCCTCATTTATGCTGTAGTCAATTACTGAGAAGCCTCTGTCAAGGTCAGTGTTGAAGATACTTGGCAGGATGTAAAAAGACTGGAAGACATCCTCAAACTCTTTTTTCTCAAGTACAGATACAATATCCGAAAGTGTTCCGCCCATGCTGTCAGGATAAGCATTGAGCATTGGTCCGTTATCTACAAAATTTTTACTCATTTTTTCCCTCTCAAATGTTCATGAGTTTCTTAAACTCATCGTAACTGATAACTTCGCCTGCTTTTGTGATAATGATCTTAGCTTTATGTGCCTGGTCAACGAGCTTCTGCTGCTCAAGCTCAAGAACCATCATAGTGAACGGACTGTCGAGCTTTCCATCTCTGTTTCTGGATCTTCTGTGCTCTAAAGTCTCCTGAGGAGTTGAGTTCAAAAGAACAGGGATATCAACCTGACTCATATAGTCACTGTTGCCATGAGTCCACTCAACAATAAGTACCTGCTTAGCTGACATATCTACAAGGTCGTACCAGAGAGATGATTCATCTCTTCCCATTCTCTTAAGGTAAAGAGCCTCTGCGCCGTCCTTAAATGCCTTCATGATCTGATCAACTTCTTCGAAATCTGTTTCCTTTGGTGTGCCGAGGTAATTGTTAAGTGCCTCTCTTCCACCTTCAAGATAAGAACTGAACCATGTGTCAGCCTCTGCATGAGCAGTATTTGCGTCGTCTTCAGCCTTCTGCCACTCCTGAACTTTTGCAAAGTTTTCAGGGTTCATGACACCTTTGTCAGCCAGCCTTCTGATGCCGCCTTCTCTATAGATGTGGAGTCTTTCAGCATCATTATACATAGGAATACGATGTGGATAATTGTCGCCGGACATAGTGTAGCTGCCGATTCCGGCGCTTTCAAGAAAATATGACAGAAGTGACGCAATCTCTGATTTGCCAACTCCTGATCCACCGCATACAGCCACTACTGCTCTGGAGTTTGGGTTAGCTGACATTGCTGCTTTAAGTTCTTTTACAAGATAAGGGAAAATTGTCTTAGCCTTTGCTATATGACTATCACCAATTTCAATTTTATCTCCAGGCATATCTCCATGTGGGATATCCTCGGGCACATTAAGTGCAGCTACTGTTTCTGCTGCCTTTGAAAGCTTTTCATCAATAGCTGCGAAGTCAAAAGACACTTTTTTGTAATCTGTATTCATAGTTCTCCTCATTTCAAAATGCATTTTTGTTGTACAATCAGAATTTCTCATTGCGAAATCACTGATCAGATGTTGCATAAATATTAACCGCCAAGTCCATATTTACCTTATATTTGCGTACTGCATTATGTGCATTTTGTATAAAAATACACGATATAAAAATATGTTTTTGACAACAACAGTTTTATCGTGTTATTTTGAACACAAGATACAATAACTTTTTTTCTTTGTAAAGTCCAAAATAAAATTATGATAACCATTAAAGAGATTGCAAAACAACTAAACATGAGCAGTACAACGGTTTCAAATGTTATTCATGGGAAAGCCGGTGAAGTGTCGGAAGAGACCAAAAAGAAAGTTCAGGACTTTTTGGATAAGGTTGATTACGTCCCGAATATAAATGCAAGAAATCTGGCTCAGAACGAATCAAAGATAATCGGACTTGCTCTCAAAGCAAGAGCAGATAAGTATGACAACCTCATCATGGATCCTTTCGTATCCGAGCTGATAGGTGGTGTCGAGGAGACGATCAGAAATGCCGGTTACTTCATGATGCTCTACATTTCAAGCGATACAAAAGAGATCATGCGCCATGTTTCAACCTGGAACGTGGACGGACTCATCCTCTTCGGAATGCTTAACGACGACGGAATTCGTGTCAGCGAGAAGTACAAAAAGCCAATTGTCTGCATTGATACCTACAGTATTGAGGGGCTTAAGCATTTCACCAATGTCGGCCTGAACGACGAACAGGGTTCCTATGACATAACAAATTATCTGATATCTCAAGGCCATAAGAAGATTGCCTTTCTCTCAGATAACATGAACGGTGTAGACCTTGCAAGACTTAACGGATATAAACTGGCGCTAAAAGATGCCGGGATAAAATACAAGTCATCAAACTTTTTGAAGATCAGACCACGCGCTGAAGATCTGGAAGAAAGCCTTGACGAGATATGCAAAAGAGTTCACGAGTTCACCGCTGTTTTCTGTGTTTCAGACCTATACGCCATAACACTTATGGCAGCTTTAGAAGACAGAGGAATCAATGTTCCAGATGATATTTCAATTGTCGGATTTGACGATAACATGCTTGGAAAGCTTCACCGCCCTGCACTTACAACCGTTCATCAGGATGTAAAAATCAAAGGTATAACCGCTGCAGATACACTTCTAAAGCAGCTTGCCGGAGAAAAGACTCCAAATCAAATCCAGCTTCCAACGCATCTTGTAATTCGTGATACTGTAAAGAAAAATATTTGAGTAAACACCAACTGCCCTATTCTGCACATGCAGCAATCAGGGCAGTTTTTTTGTGCAAAAATGCAGCAAAGCACATTGTACTTGCCGCTTAATCTCACATATTCTTGACCACAATCCCCTG
>JAEEGL016249951.1_pt1 | contig 18455 bp, 12 predicted proteins | sample 9134231 | NCBI WGS metagenome assembly JAEEGL01 (sample SAMN16246548, study PRJNA631951) | gut metagenome | biome: gut microbiome; feature: rumen; material: fiber-attached | host: Bos | place: Iran: Karaj | collected 2018-10 | reverse complement strand
TTTCTAACAGATGCATATAGTTCAGCTTTTCCGCGTAACCATGTCTTTTTCTCTTTCTTTCTAACATATGAACCCCGAAAGTTTTTTGTCTAACTTTCGGGGTTCATATCAGCTTTGCGTCTCTTCAGAATACTTATTTGTATTTTTCCATTTCCTTTTTGGCTTTCTCCAGGTTCTCGACAGCCTTGTCATAGTTCTTGATGGCTTTTTCGAGGTCCTGCTGAGCCTTCACGTTCTGCTTGGCGTGTTTCTCATCGAGTTTGAGTTTCTCGCCATCTTGTTTCAGACGCTTCTCGTCGGTGAGACCTTTGGATTCAGCCTTGGCATGCTTCTCTTCGAGCTTGGCTTTTTCGCGCATCTGGGTCTCGGGCAGCCCACTGTATTTTTGCTGAGCCTCGGCTTTCTTCTTCTCGGCCTCTTTCATCTTGTCAACGGCCTTGTTGTACTTTTCGGTAGCCTTTTGGCGCTTCTCTGCCTCTTTTTGAGCCTTTTTAGCCTCTTTCTCAGCTTTCTTAGCATCCTTTTCCTGTTTCTCGGCAGCCTTCTTGGCTTCCTTGGCCTTCTTCTCCTGTTCTTGATAAGCCTCTTTCTGCTTCTTGGCAGCCTCGGCCTGTTTCTTGGCCGCCTCAGCGTTCTTGTTGTACTGTTCCTGATCGACCTTGACCGGTTCTACCTTTTGAGGCGTCTCATAATTCTGAGCCATTGCGGCAGGAGCTGCTGCAAAGCAGCACAATACTGCCATCAAAAATAATTTCTTCATAATGTCTATTGTTTAATTAAACGTTTGTTATCAATACTGCAAAGATATTACAAAGACTTGAGATAGCCAAAAAAGTTTAAAAAAACCGAGCACTCTATGAAATAGTCTCGGTTTTCAGGCATTGGACACTTCCGGTATGAATCAGGCCATTGCGACGCTTTCATGATTTGGATCACTCGCTTCTCACATACATAATCGGCTGTTCGGGATTACGGCTATAGAACACGGTGTACTTCACCCACTTGCTTACCGGCACGCCGTTTTCACGGCATGGAATGAAACGGGGGAGCGTCTGTAGAACACGAATAACCTCACGATCAAGGCTTTCATCATAAGACTCATCGACCTTAACGGCGTCTACCCTGCCCTTTGCGTCCACAAGTATGTCTACTTCAACCCATCCATGCGACCTCGTCTTCAATAACTCGGCGGGGAAGTGGCCATAACTGCTGAGGTACTGCCTTAATGCACGATTACCGCCGGGGAATTCGGGTTTCGGTTCCTCGACTTCAGGATTATCGGGAGCACCGATCTTAAAAGTCACAGGCAGGTATAACCATTCGTTAACACACTTGCCGTATTGACGACCTGGCGAGAATCTAGGCAATGATTTGCAAACTCGAACAGCCTCTTGGTCAAGATCCTCACGCACCGAGCGGAAGACTTGCACCTCAATCACATACCCTAACGAGTCGATGAGCATCTTGACGACCACACGTCCCTGAACACTATCCTTTAGTGCCTGGGGCGGATACTTGATATTGTCATTCAAGTATTTCTGCAATGCTACGTTGCCACCACGAAAATGGGGTGCCTGTTCATAATCCACAAAAATATAAGTCTTCTTTGTTGTGTCATTCTCATGAAGCAAACTATCTTGACTGGACGCCATAGCCGACATGAACATGGCAACAAAACACACAACGGCTATCATCTTAGTCGCCATCAGAGAACTACAACTGAATCCGGGATACTGCATAACATTCAATTTTAGGGATTAACTCTCGGTTGCAAAATTACAACGGATTTTTGAAAAACGGCTTACATTCGTTGGTCATTCTACAAAATTAAAGTAGCTGGTTATCAGTGGATTGCAAAATAAAAAGGTCATTTGCTGGTAATTAATGGTTTTGAGGGTACAATTCCCATAAAAAAATTGCTTATTTTTGCAGTGAGAATCCTAAAAATGCCTCACGCAACGATGCGAAGGCGCTAATTTTTAATGGCACTGAAATGAGAAACAAACAACATAGTATTATATACATGGTGGCGACTGTCATGCTGCTGATCGTGATGGTGGGATGCGGGCATCCTGCCGACAATGAGCAACTGGTCGCCGTGGACTCGCTACTTGCCCAAAATCGTGGCGAGGAAGCGATGCAGATGCTCCAGATGCTCAACACCTCGTCTTTCAATCATCACGATAAAGCCTATCAGACGTTATTGACCACTCAGGCCAATTTTGCCTGCAACATCGCTGTGACCAGTGATAATGACATCAATGAGGCAGTGCGCTATTTCCAGGCCCATGGCGACAAGGAGAAACGGGCCCGTGCCCTACTCTATCAAGGATGTGTCAACAAACAACTGGGTAACCTTGACAAAGCGATTGCCAACCTGCGCCAGGCCGAAGACGTCGCAGCCGGCGATGACCTCAAGAACCGCGCGATGGCCAAGATGATGATGGGCGAACTGTACCAGAGTCAGGTCGTGGGTGCCAAGACCGTTGGCGCCGAGAAATACCGCGAGGCGCTGGAACTGTTCCGCAAAATCGATAACAGGCATCACCAAATTATCTGCCTGAGCGAATTGGGCGGACTCTACCGCATCAACCCAGAGAAGCAGGATAGCGCCATGCACTACATCAACGCTGCGATAGACCTCGCCAAACAGGAAATCGAGCCAAACTATGTGGTGGCAAACCTCTTTAGCCGTGCCGAATACCGTGCTGCCCGTGGCGATTACCAGAGTGCTAAAGATGACGCTGTCGAAGCGATTTCATGGACCGGGAACCTGAAAATCCACCCGAGAATCCATTACACCGCCGCATCGGCATTCCTGCACCTTGGACAAACTGACTCGGCCCGTTATTATCTGGAACATGCTCCTGCCATGACCACAGCGGCCGACAGCATCATGCACTTCCAGTTGTTGGCTGACCTGGCACGCCACGAGCACAACCTGGATAAGGCCCTCAACTACCTGACCATGACCCACCATTTGGCCGATTCGATGACGATGAGCAGCATGAATGACCGGCTGATGGAGGTAGAGAAGCAATACGACGCCCAAAAGGCCAAGCTAGAAAACGCCATGCTTAGTTCACGCCTCAAGGGCACGCTACTGGCTGTGACACTGCTGGCACTGGCTGCACTGGGGCTCGCCTTACTGGTGTGGCGCTACCGCAACCGCCTGAAAATCCAGCAGGCCGAATATGAGTTGATGAAATCTGACCTGGACCAGTCCATTTCCAGCCTGCATCAGATGCAGGCAACGCTCGCGCAGCGTGAGACATCCAATCAGCAGTCCGATGAGCTGAAGAACATCGTGGATAATCAAATCCAAGTCGTTCACCAGTTGCTACAGTGGTCCTACGAGTGCAACGAGACAACCTTCACCAAGCGATTCAACAGACTGATGACAATGCGCGGTCCTGACGAAGTGGGCTCCTCCTATTGGGATAACCTGCAAGCGCTTGCCAACGAAATGTATGACAACGTTCTGGTCAAGGCTCAGGAAGCGGCCGGAGGCACCCTGCGCGACGACGAAATCAACATGATTGCGCTGCATTGCCACGGCTTCTCGAGGACAGTGATCATGATATGCATGCGTTACACTAACCTGAGGACCGTTTCCAATAAGAGAACCCAGATAGCCCATAAACTCCACACGGCCACTCTGGATGAATTCCTTCAACCCTATCTGCACAAGAACTCACTAGAAAACAAATAATACTATAAGAGCCAACAACATCAATCGAGGCCATGCCATCGTTATTCAATGATAGCACAGCCTCGATTTTGTCAGATAACGAGACTCTGGTCTTTAGTCCAATCAGTTACCCACGCCAAGCAGCAGGTCAATCAAGGCAGTCACATCGGCAATATTGATTTCGCCGTCAGTCCTGACATCGGCACAAATGTCACAGACATTGCCTTGGATGTTCAGCAGATAGTCAATCAAAACGGTCACATCGGCAATATTGATTTCATGGTCATGATTCACATCGCCCAAGTCATATCCATGAGCGGGTGCGGTACCGTCACCATTCACGACGCCAAAGGTGATAATGCCATTATTCTCGGCAATATTGGCAATGCCAAACTCACAATCCAAGCCGCTCCAGGTCTTAAGGCTCGGGGTGGTCAGGTTGTTCAGCGAGGTCACGTTATATGAGCCCGGGAAGGGGTCACTGGCATCGGCCCCGAAGCCGTTGCCTGCACGCAGCAATTCATAATACATGTGCGAGGCATTGGCATTGATGGTGTTATTCCACCACTGGTCCTCGTCATACTCGACACGCGTCACCAGCATGCCATGGCCAGGCAGATAGGCATCCCAACCCGTTTGCTGCCTATTGTCGAGGATGAAATATTCATTATCATTAGGGCTTGCAATCCAGTAGCCATGATTGCTGGTATTGACAGCCTCAAGGGTATAACCAGATTTCTTTTCGGTGATTTGTTCTATATCGGCAAAGCCCAAACGATAGCGTTCCCAAATAGATAATCCGGCAGGTGTGCGTGATTCATTCAAGTAACAGCCGCCAGCCATCACATCCCATTCCCCGGGATCGTTGGCAGCACCGTTAGTTCCATAATCAGTATCATACAGGTCCATGATGCCCAACGCATGGGTGAACTCATGAACAATGGTGCCGATGCCGTCGGGATCGGTGTATCCATAGTATTCCCAACCATAGATTTCGCCCGAGCAGGAATAACGTCCCAGATAAACGCCGTCATACTGGTCATAGGTGTAATAGTACATATAGAACTGATGGGGCCACAGGTAGCCGCTGTTATTGCCCGAGAAATTGGCCGTATAACCTGCCACAATAAAATATATCATGTCCACAATGCCGTCACCATCACCGTCATATTGGCTGAAATCAACTGACGAGTCCAGCTTGTCGATGGCCGACACAAAGATGTCACCACAATTATTGTAGCCCTGCGGTGTAGTGCTGGAATAGTTCACCTGCACGGGACCGACAACATCAAATTGGGGTTCAAACACGCCCATACTGTTATCATAAAAATAGTCCCTTGCGCTTCCAGTACAGGGAACAAAATAGCCTCCAGAACTGTAATAGCCTGTATAGTTCTCCTTATTCATCATGTCATCGAAATAATCGTTGCCATAGGTAAACGATCGGTCAGTATACTCGATGAGCACGACCAGACCACGGAAATTCTGATAGTCTGTCCTTTTTGGCGCCATCAGTTTGTCACGGTTGATGTGCATGCGTTTGCCCTGGGCAACAGCGGCTTGGTCAATCAGTCCCTTTTGGAGCGTGGACAACATTTTCAATTCACCAGCATTGCGCATTTGCGGGTTGTGGGCAATGACGTTGCCAGGAACCAACTGCGCACCTGACTGCACAGCATAGACATAGTCACCGTTGCTCCTTTGCAGAACAGTATAGCCATCAACAGTCATTGTCCTGTGATTAAACTCATCGCCCACTAAGCGTAGCGTCAGTTTAGAGCCATCACTTTGTGTGACATCTACAGGCCTTGGATGGGCAGGAATAGCCGATGCCGTCAACGCACCGGCGACAAGCAGTGCAAGCACAAATACACTTTTCTTGAAAAAGAGATTGAAACTCATTATAGCTTTTACTTAAAATGATTAATAATTATTCGTAAATATTCGTTTTTTGTAATTTTGACAAAGGTACTGCTTTAAGGGCATCCGCACCAAACAAAAACTAACTTTTATTTGGTTTACCACACTACTGAGACTGCTTTGCCTCCCGTTGGTCGGCCAAGATCGGCAACACCTCGTGAAAATCAAAATAAATTTTGTTTTCCGCTCGACTTGCTCTATCTTTGTAGCTGAAATGAAGAACGAAGAAACAATAGAATTCGTACGTAAACACCGTGAGGATGACGTTCACAAGCTAGCGTTGAAAGCCAGACGCGACAGCGACGTGGACTTGACCTGGGCGCTGGACCAAATACAAGGCTGGCAGACTGCACGTTACAAACTGCCGTCATGGGCTGCCATAGACGGCATCGTCTTTCCTCCCCATCTGTCGATGGAACAATGTTCAAGCGAACAGACGGCTATCTATAAATGTGAAATCGTGAACAGTCTGCCCAAAGGGAGCCATGAGATGCTAATTGACCTCACTGGCGGATTTGGAGTGGATTTTGCCTTTATGGCCAAATGCTGCAATCAGGCGATATATGTCGAACGACAAGAACAACTATGTAAAACGGCAAAACACAACTTCGAGTTGTTGGGACTGAAACATGCTTCTATTATAAATAATGAAGCCGAAAGCTTCCTGGGTGATGTCACAACCGATTCCTCTTCCACCCTACTCTATCTGGACCCTGCCCGCCGTGACATCAACAAGGCACGAACCTATGCCATCGCTGATTGCACGCCCAATGTGCTGACCTTGTTACCCAAGCTGCTTGATGTAGCCCAGCATGTACTCATCAAACTATCACCCATGCTCGACTGGCACAAGGCGATAAGTGACCTGGGCAACCGCGTCGCAGAAGTACACATAGTGAGCGTGGGGAACGAATGCAAGGAACTGCTGCTGCTCCTTAAAGCCGATCATTATGGTGAGCCTACCATACATTGTGTGAATGATGGGCTGCATCTAGCATTCATGCCCTCACAAAATGATTTACCTCTAAAACTTGCTGATTGTGCTGAAACTGGCTTCTTGCATGAGCCCAACGCCTCAGTCATGAAAGCAGGTTGTTTTAGTGTGCTCACCGAACGCTTTCCCGTCAGGGCGCTAGCTGCCGATAGCCACTTGTTTGTGTCAGAGGACGAAATCAGTGGCTTTCCTGGGCGCAGTTTCAGAGTCCACACCGTCACAACGATGAAAAAGAAGGAACAGGCACGCGCATTAACAGGCATCACACACGCCAACGTTGCTACGCGCAATTTTCCGATGACCGCCCAACAATTGCGATTGCGTTTAGGGTTGAAAGACGGTGGTGATACTTACATCTTTGGCACAACAAGTGCCACGGGACAGCATCTTCTATATATCTGTCACAAAACTGAGAATACAAGGCGCTGATTTTTTTGTCTCAATATAAATAACTATCTTTGCGGTAATAAAAAAAGACACATGGCAGTAAAACGAGAATCGGTAACATTCACTACGCTGAACAAGGAAATCAAAAGCGGATCATTCAGAAACATCTACGTCCTACAAGGCGAAGAGCCTTACTTCATTGACCTGCTACAACAACTCATCATCGACTCAGCCTTGACCGAGGATCAACGCGATTTCAACCTCTCGCTATACTACGGCAATACAGCCAATGTGAGAGAGGTCATCAGTGCCTGCCAACAATATCCAGCCTTCTCGCAGTACAAGGTGGTGGTTGTGCGTGAGGCACAACTCATTGCCAAACAGCCCGGACACAAGAATGACCTCGACTTGTTTGCCTCCTATGCCGAAAATCCTCTGCCGTCCACTATTCTTGTCATCTGCCACAAGGGAGGGGCGCTCAAGAGCAAGCCCTTTACCAACGCCCTCAAGACGGCCAAGAACGGTATAGTCTTCAGTTCCAATAAGGTGCGTGAGGGACGAGACCTGGAAACCATGATTGTGAGCTACGCAGCATCGTTGGGTTGCAGCATCGACAGCAAAGCCACAAGTATGCTGGCCGACCACATCGGCACCGACATCAGTCGACAATTCAGTGAACTGGACAAACTGGCAATCCTCAGCGAAGACAAGAGCATTACCCCCTTGCTCATCGAGCGAAATGTGGGCATCAGCAAGGATTTCAACAACTTTGAGTTGGAAGATGCCCTGGCACGTCGCGATGCGGCCAAAGCCTTTCGCATCGTGGACTACTTTGAACGCAATCCCAAGAACAATTCAACCCCCCCCGTCATTGCCATGTTGTTCTCTTTCTTCTCAGGCACCCTGATAGCATCCACATCAAGCGACAAGACACCAGAAAGAGTAATGACGCTTGTCGGTGCTTCCTCCACTTGGCGTGCCCGAAAATTCCTAGATGCCACGCGCATGTACAATACCCGCTCGCTAATCAACATCATCGGTTACCTGCGCGAGTGTGACACACGCAGCAAGGGTCTTGGCTCACGCCAAGACCAGTATGCATTACTCAAGGAGATGGTTTATAAAATTTTGCATGCATAACGGAGCCTCAAACGCCTACAAACATAAGGATTTGGAGTTTTTCAATCGTTTTTAACAAAAAACGGCCACATTTCTGCTGCCAATTGGTGATAATTCACTATTTTTGCATGCACTATACACCTTGAGCAAGTTAAGAACTTGCGAAACTAAAGTACACATGGTCTTATTATGAAGCGAGTCTTTTTTTTCCTGTGGCTGGCCGTAGTGTGCCTGACAGCTTACTCGACCACAAATTATGCTGGCGGTGACATCTCACTGCTGACTAAATACGAGGAGCATGGTGCTATCTACTATGATCAGAGCGGCTCCCGCATCACCAATATGCTGAGTTACCTGAAATCAACTGGACTTAACGCCATGCGTGTACGCCTGTTTGTTGATCCGTCTCAAGCCAATGCAGAGGACCAAGGTGAAGGTGTTTGTCAGGACCTGCCCTATGTGACAGCCTTGAGCCACCGCATCAAAGCCGCAGGATTCAATCTGCTGCTCGACATCCATTACAGCGACACCTGGACCGATCCCGGCCAACACTCAACACCAGCGTCATGGACGGTTCAAAACGCACTAGCCGATAGCGTGTATAGCTACACACGACGCGTACTCAACACCCTGATTGAGGCCGATGCCACACCTGATTTCATCCAAGTTGGCAACGAGGTAACCTATGGCATGATGTGGCCCACCGGGCACTGTTATCCTAGCGGAGCCAACTATGGTACGGGCACATTTGCCACTTTTGCCAACTATCTCAAGCAAGGCATCAAGGCCTGCCGCGAGGTGTGCCCTGCTGCCAAGATTGTCATCCACACTGAGATGAGTCGCATTTCTAACGTCACTTCCTTTTACCAGACACTCAGGAACTACACAACCGATTTCGACATCATCGGGCTGAGCTACTATCCCTACTGGCATGGAGATTTGAATGTGCTTGACAACCTGCTGTCCACGCTGGAATCATCCTATCCTGACAAAAAGATCCAGATAGTTGAAACCGGTTATCCTCATGCCTATTACCCGTCGAGCGCCAACTATGATTTGCAGTCAACATGGCCTGCAACTGAGACCGGGCAAAAAGCCTTTACCACGGCTCTTGTCAGCACACTCAAAGCTCACAACAGCGTCAATGGCTTGTACTGGTGGTTCCCTGAGGCCAACGAATATGGCATCAACTACAGCAACCATGTGACTACCGACTGGTACAACTGTGGCTGGTGGGATAATCAAAACGGACAAGTGATGGATGCACTGTTCGAAATACCAAAGTTCCTTGAAAATAGTGGAGATGACCCCATCTTACCCACCGACAGTACCAACATTTATATCGTGGGCGGTGAGGGCAATTGGAGTCTTACTGAGCCGATGGGCAAAATGACCAATTTGGGCAACGGCACATACGTGGACACCTTGACTATCAGCGCACCTATATACTTTGTCTTTGCTGATGGCGGCCCAGATGCATGGAACAACAATTGGACAACATTCAATGCTACATATCGTTACGGCCCCACGGCAACGACCACAATAATTACTGGCGTCACCTACGGCACCGCCAAGCGGGACAACAACCATTCCTATTACTTCACAGGAGATGGAAGCGATTACATCTTCACATTTGACTATAACAATCTGACCTTTAAACTTGAGGTACTTGAGCATCTGCCCGTGCTCTTGCCAGGAGATGTTGATGAAGATGGCATTGTGAATATCCAGGACGTCACCCTACTCATCGATTATCTGCTTGGCATCGAGACAAGCCCATTCAGTCTAACCAATGCAGATGTCAATCAAGACCAAACAATCAATATTGCTGATGTGACTAAACTAATTGACATCCTGCTTCAAAACCATAACAAAAACCGCATTTATTAACCACCTAGAAGACGTTATTCAGTTATGAAAAGAATTATTTTGACACTTTTGGCCATTTCTACGCTAGTAGTTGGTGTAGCCCAGTTGCAAGACATGTTGCCTTCTACTGTGCAGCTATTCCTTGAAGAAAGGGCAATGAATCGTCAATTCCAATCTTCATCAGACGATAATGGCACTAACCAATCCTCATTGCGGTTTGTCCCTTCCCGCATGATCAGCGGCATCGAAATGGTTGATGTCTTTATCGACTTTGAACAAACAGATGTCATACCCATGCTTAAAGCACATGGAGTTCTTGTGAACTGTGTTTTTGACGGGTTCTTAACCGCTCAAGCACCTGTCGACCAATTGAAAACGATTTGCAAGATCAAGGGAGTGACAAATGTCGAGGTGAGCGGCATGGCTGAATTGTGTTCTGACAGTACGTTATCTGTTACCCATGCCGGACAAGTCCTGAACGGCCCCAATTACGGATTGCCTCAAGCCTATGACGGCACAGGAGTAATCATCGGCATGATTGATACAGGCTATGACTATCAGCATACTGCTTTCCGCAGAGCTGATGATTTGAGTAAAACACGCATTGTGCGTGTCTATGACCCCAAGAATTCAACTGGTCATCCAGCATATATCGCTGGCAATAAACTGCCTGGCTCCATCTTCATGAATGAGCAGATTGACACTCTCACCACTGATGCTTTTGAGACACATGGAACTCATACTACAGGCATGGCTGCAGGCAGGCATGTGAATGGATATGGAGGCATGGCACCCGGTGCAGATATCGTGATGTGCACAGTTCGCAATTTGCACGGTAATTTTTCGGAGGCAGAAGTTGTGAACTGCATTAAGTACATTTATTCCTACGCCGACAGTGTGGGAAAACCATGTGTAATCAACATCAGCATGAGCAACAGGCATGGCGCTCATGATGGTAATGACAGAATATCCAAGGCTGCAGCGCAATGCACTGGCCCTGGACACATCTTTGTTGTTGCCGCTGGCAACAACGGGAACGATAATGGCTACGCCTGTGGCCCAGCCTTAGCCGACAAGCCGCTCAACATGCTCATCGGCTATTGTTTCCCGCCAGGTGATGATTCCTACTATTATCTTAGTACATGGATGACAACTTGGGTCCGAGACATTAATGTGCGTCCAATCATCCAGTTACACATTTTAGACAAGAAAACCAAACACATTGTGTGGGAATCTAATTTAATCAACAATTACCTAAAAATCTTTTCTTCTAATTTCAATAAATATTTTGTTGCTGCCGAAACAAATCCTAATGAAAGCTATATGTCAGGACGTGTTTCAATCGATCCAAACAACTTGAAATTTGAAGCAGAATGCGAATTTAAAAACCTGATGTGCACAGAATTCACTACAGACCAATGGGGAAATATTACAAGCCGCTACCAGATTGGCGTTTCGATTTACCCGCCATCCGTTTTATCGCCTAACAAACCCGACAGTTGCTACATTGATTCTTGGATTTGCACGTCATGGGGACGACGGACAACGTACACTTCACCTGTTTACCGCGACATCATTACCGAGAATGGTGATACAATAACACAACGATACGATAATTTTTACACCGCTGCCAGCAACCGATGCAGTATGGGCGCCTATGCTGTCCATGACTCAATCATCTCGGTGGGTGGTTATTACGGACGAAATACTTATTACTCGATGGCTGAAAATGGAATCGTCAGTGTCGATGCAACTGTTGGTAACTATATGCCAATTTCAAGCTATCAGTATCCAGGCTATGGTCCTACAGGAAAAGCCTTGCCAACTGTTACAGCACCTGGATTTAGCGTGGTATCTTCAGCCAATCATCTTGGTGGCATCAACGAATCGTACCAATATACAGTTATGAAATGGGGTAATGACTACTGGAGTGTCTTGACTGGCACATCTATGGCAGCACCTGCAGTCGCCGGCATTATTGCTCAATGGCTACAGATTAATCCCAACTTGTCACCTAGCCAGATTAAGGATGTCATTGCCCAAACTGCTATAAAGGATCAATTAGTTCAAAACAGCGTACGTTTTGGTCCCAACGGCAAGATTGATGCCATGGCAGGCGCTCGATATCTGCTTGGAATAGAAGAGCCAAAAATAATAATCGGTGACGTAAATGGTGATGGTGAAATCAACATAGTTGATGTAACCTGGTTTATTGACTTCTTGCTGGACATAGGAAACGAGAATTTTGTCATCGATGCTGCTGACGTCTATCCTGATGGTGATCTCAACATACGTGATATCACGGGGCTGATTGATCTAATACTCTTCAAGGACGAGCAATAAAGCGACTATCCCAAGTTGCTCTCATTTATCGACATCACATACACTTTGATTAACAAACATAAATAAACTATAATACAAATCACATGACAAGAAAAACAACAATTACAATTTTGATGCTAGCTCTGACTATAGTCAGTTTACACGCTCAGCAAATACTGCCCACTACAGTGCGTCAGTACCTTAACGAGCGCAGCCTCGGTGAGCAAGGGACAGCGTTATCCCGATTTGCTCACTCTCACATCATCGACGGGCAAGAAATGATCGACTGCTTTATAGCCATTAACAATGGTGAAGCGATTTCACGCTTGCGTGGAGCCGACGTGATTGTCGGCTGTGAATTCGATGGATTTGTGACTGCTCAAGTTCCTGTTGACAAACTGGAACAGGTATCACGTATCGCTGGTGTTAGCAACGTTGAAATAAGTTCCAAGATGCAGCTGTGTACCGACAGTACTATGCGTGCAACCCGCACCATCGAAGTATTGAATGGCATATCCCACCAATTGCCTGCCAATTTCGACGGGTCAGGCGTCATTGTCGGTGTCATAGACATTGGTTTTGACTACCGTCACATGGCATATCGTTGCGCCGATGACACTTCGCGGTGCCGCATAGTCAGAGTGTATGACACGTCCGACAAAACAGGTCATAAAGCACGCTACAAACAATCAGTACTTCCTGGGTCGGTTTTTATCGATGACGAAGTGCTCGGATTGACAACCGATAACGAAGATGAAACTCACGGAACTCACACGTCTAGCATTGCTGCGGCTACCCATGTGGGCGGTTATGGTGGCATGGCGCCTGGTTCAGACATCATTTTGTGTGCTGTCAGTGAGATGGGAACAGGCCTGTCGGCCGTAGAGGTAGCAAATTGCATCCGATATATCGATTGTTATGCCGACAGTGTGCACAAACCTTACGTAATTAGCGTAAGTGTTAGCACTACCGATGGGCCACATGACGGCAAGGACTATTTGTCTAAAGCTATCGCTCAGATTGTTGGTCCGGGCAAAGTATTTGTCATCGCCGCTGGCAATAATGGCAGCAACCCCACCTATGCCCAAGGGCATGGTTCACCTACTGAGCCCTTCCACTTCCTACTCATGCAAAAAGACAATAGATACAATGATTCCACTTATCTTTACCGAGATTTTGTGGCAGATATCTGGATGCGCAACGAATGGACAAGGTTTGACTTCAAATTCCATATACTTGACCTGATGACCAATCAGATTGTGTGGGAATCATATGAGGATGTAAAGAACGTAAATGTAGATGTTTCCGAAATAGCCGATTATTATGCATTAGCAAGTGGAGAGTCTTCCTGTTACCTCAAAGGTGCCGTAGAAACCTCAACCGATGGCAAAAGATATCACCTTATCGTTCAGGCACGCAACCTTGAGTGCCAACAATACACAACATCAGAGAGTGGGGCTGTAAGGTATGGCCGCTACGCTATTGGTGTAACCATTACGCCCCGAAAGGAGACAGACTTTGATGCTTGGGTTAGCAACAGTAATGCCCGTTTTGCCCAACACACTGATGCCATCACCACGCTGAGCGGTGATGTAGTGAGCGATTATTACATTCCCTCCAGCAGCGACTGCTCAATCGGTTCCTATGCCGTTCACGATTCAATTATCTCAGTTGGTGCCTACGCCGCCCGCAATTCCTATTACTCGTTAAAGCAAGACAAGATAGTATCTAACCCATTAATCACCATTGGTCAAATCACCAATTTCTCCAGCTATGCACTGGAAGGAACCGGTCCAACAGGTAAGGCCCTTCCGACTGTCTGTGCACCTGGCTATGACGTAGTCGCTGCCGGCAGCCGTTACACTCTTTATGCTACCAACTCGAATTACACCGTGATGAAAACCGAAGACGGCAGTTCCTGGTGCACAATGGCAGGCACATCGATGGCAGCACCCACCGTGGCAGGTATCATTGCCCTGTGGTTACAGGCCAATCCCAGGCTATCGGTTCGTCAGATCAAGGATATCATTGCACAAACGGCCATCCGTGACAAGTACACACAAGGCAGCCTAGGTACTCACTTTGGCCCCAACGGCAAGATAGACGCCATGGCTGGTATCCAATTGATTCTTGAGAGCCAGAATTATGGTTCTGGAGATGTCAACGAGGACGGGACTGTGAACATTTCTGACGTCATTGACTTGATTGACTACCTTTTGGGGAACACTCCCAACCCCTTTAACTCAGATGCGGCAGATGCTGATTTAGATGGCAACATCACAATCAGTGACATTACCGAGATTATCGATATGATTCTAAGAAAATAAAGTTTAGGGTTCAGATTGATTAGTGCCTAACGCACACATATCAATCCAAACCCTAAGCTATAAATTCCATATCAGGTTTTGAGGCGTTAATACCCTCAAAGCCTGATAATTATTTTGTCACATCTATCAGGCCGTGGCCCGTCATCTCCTTGGGCTGCAGCAGGCCCATGATCTGCAGGATGCTGGGTGCCACGTCGGCCAGGCGGCCCGTATTGATGATCAGCTCGGGATCCTCGGTCACGTAGATAATGGGCACGGGATTCAGCGAGTGGGCCGTGTTGGGCGTGCCGTCGCTGTTGATGGCGTGGTCGGCATTGCCGTGGTCGGCGATGATGATGACCTCGTAGCCTGTAGCGCGGGCAGCCTCGACGGTATCGTGCACGCAGCGGTCAACGGCCTTCACGGCTTTGGTTATCGAGTCATAGACTCCCGTGTGACCCACCATGTCGCCGTTGGCGTAGTTCACCACGATAAAGTCGTATTTGTCCTCGCGGATGGCTGCAACCAGCTTGTCGCGCACTTCATAGGCACTCATCTCAGGCTTTAGGTCGTAGGTGGCCACGTCGGGCGAGGGCACCAGGATGCGGTCCTCGTTCTCGAAGGGCTGCTCACGGCCTCCACTGAAGAAGAACGTCACATGGGCATATTTCTCGGTCTCGGCGATATGCAGCTGGCGCTTGCCCTGGCTCGACAGGTACTCCGAGAGGGTGTTGTCCACATTCTCCTTGGGGAAAAGGATGTGCATGTCCTTGAAGGTGGGATCATAGGGCGTCATGCAATAATACTGCAGGCCCGGGATGACCTTCATGCCGTCCTCGGGCTTGTCCTCCTGAGTCAAAGCGATGGTGATCTGCTTGGCGCGGTCGTTGCGGAAGTTGAAGAAAATCACCACATCGCCTTCCTGAATGCGGCCGTCCACCGTCGAGTTGACGATGGGTTTGATGAACTCGTCGGTCACTCCCTCGTCATAGGACTCCTGGATGGCCTTTACCATGTCATCACTCTTCTTGCCGACGCCGGCGGTAAGCATGTCATAGGCCACCTTGATGCGATCCCAGTTGTTGTTGCGGTCCATGGCGTAGTAGCGGCCTATCACTGTGGCCACCGTGCCGGCGCTTTGCCTACAGTGTTCTGCCACCGTGTTGACAAAGCCCTTGCCGCTCTCGGGGTCGGTGTCGCGTCCGTCCATGAAGCAGTGCACATACACCTTTTCCAGTCCGTATTCCTTGGCGATGTCACACAGCGCCATCAGATGCTCCTGCGAGCTGTGCACGCCGCCCGTGCTGGTCAAGCCCATGATATGCAGCGACTTGCCATGTTCCTTGGCATAGCTGTAGGCATTCACGATCTCGGGGTTCTTCAAGATGGAGCCGTCCTGGATGCTCTTGTTGATTTTCACCAGGTCCTGATAGACGACACGACCGCCGCCAATGTTCAAGTGACCCACCTCGCTGTTACCCATCTGTCCGTCGGGCAACCCCACGTCCTCGCCACAGGCCTTGAGCGTGCTGTGGGGATAAGCTGCACGCAAGAAGTCCAGATAGGGCGTCGGGGTGCTGTAAATAGCGTTGCTAGGACCTTTGGGGCCTTCACCCCAACCGTCTAATATCATCAATAAAGCTTTCTTTGCCATGATTATGAATTTTACCTATTTTTATTGTTAAACCTGATTTTGGGGCTGCAAAGATAATCATTTTTCGTTGAATAAAAGCTACCGTGCCTCCAACTTTAATGTATTCCACGCCACTTCTTTCATTAAGTGTCGTTTTTCTGGAATCTCAAAAAGCAACAGCGTGATTTTTCGATGACATAAATTTGTTTTTGCTTTTTTTTCACTATCTTTGCAATAATATATCCTAAAGACACTGGTAATCATTAATATCTATTTAATCCTAATTTTTAACATGACACATCCAACTAACCCATTAAAAAAGATGATTCTGCTGGCATTCCTGCTCATTGCCAGCGCCTTCACGGCAACGGCTGCCGACTTCACGGTCGATGGTATCTACTACAACATCATCGGCGAGAATGAAGTGGAAGTAACGAGATATGACGGCGGCAAATATTCGGGCGAGGTCTATATCCCAGCCACAGTTGTGAACGACGGCATCACCTATCAAGTGACTCGCATCGGCAGCTACTCGTTTTATTCATGCAAGGAACTGACATTAATCGACATTCCTGAGGGTGTTACCGAAATCGGGACCTATGCTTTCGCTTATAGTGACCTGATTGAGTATGTGGAATTTCCCAATTCGCTGGTCCTGATTGACAAATTCGCTTTCTATCAATGCTATAGTATTAAGGGGTTTTACATTCCCCGCAATGTTTCGGAGATTGTGGCTCCGGCGTTCAGCGCATGCCCCAACATCGAGTATTTCATGTGCAGCCCCTTGAATGCACACTATCAGGTTGTTAACGGCGCCCTCTTCACTAAAGACATGACTGTGTTGCTGGCCTATCCGCCAGCCTCGCAGGCAACGACATTTAACATTCCCGAGACGGTTACCATTATCCATAATAATGCGTTCAATTACAGTATGAACCTGACACAAATCACTATCCCCGAGAGTGTGACATGGGTTGGGCACGGCGCATTCCGCGAATGTGACGGCCTCACTTCGTTATACTTTCCTGATGCCATCACCCATATTGGGGCGTCAGGCATCTCGGATTGTGACAATCTGGTATCGGTTCACCTGCCTGCCAGTCTGGATACCATCTGCAACAACTTTGGCGGCAATCTGCCCTCTCTGGCCGAGCTGACAATTCCGGCTAATGTGAGTTTCATTGACAATTATGCGTTCTATGAATCAACGGGCATCAAGACCGTCACGTTTGAGGAGGGCAGTAACCTCGAAAAAATAGGCAATCTGGTCTTTTACGGGTGCAGCAACCTTGAGACCTGCCTGCTGCCCAACTCCGTCACGACCATTGGGGGCGAAATATTCGGTTACTGCTACGCGCTAAAGAATGTACACTTGAGCGATAACGTTACGGACTTGGGGCAATCGATCTTTTGGGAATGTACCTCGCTGGAAGAAGGTGAAATCCCCGGCACTGCTCCCCAAGTCAGGAACACATTTGTGAATTGCTCCTCGCTGAAAAGAGTGAAAATCGGTGACAAATACTCAGCCCCGGGATTGACAACCATTTTTAATTGCGGCATCGATAATTGCCCGCAGCTCGTGTATGCCGAACTGGGCGCCAATGTGGCCGCATTGCAGAACGATGCATTTGCACGATCACATAATCTGAAAGTGGTTATCTGCTGGGCATCAACGCCTCCAATCAGTGATGGCTATTGGCATGCCTTTGATCCTAGTCCACAGGGCCTCGATGCCGTTCTTTATGTTCCAAGAGCGTCTCTAGAGGCCTATCGCACCAGTGGAGACTGGCAAAATTTCAAAACCATTGTGCCCATCGAGGACGTGGGCGACATCAATGGCAACGGGTCCATTGATATCAGTGACGTCACTGCAATGATCGACATCTTACTCCTTGGCGATAGCGACACGATCAAAGGCATTGGCGATGTGAATTTTGACGGCGATTTCAACATTGCCGACGTGACTGCCCTCATCGACAAATTGCTCCACGTGAATTAAAAACACACGCGCGTACAAAACGGAAAATACAAACAAATCAAACAACGCCCCATCCCTCACGCTAAGCCGCCAAGCCGCTAAGTTTCCCTTAACTGTCGGCGGATTATACGAATTAACCGAATGCATCCGCGCTCCTGAACTGCACCCCAAAAGTTTTGTGTCTAACTTTTGGGGTGCAGTTCACAGGAACGCGGATGCCTCTAAACTCTAAACCC
>JAEEGL014088286.1_pt1 | contig 18455 bp, 10 predicted proteins | sample 9134231 | NCBI WGS metagenome assembly JAEEGL01 (sample SAMN16246548, study PRJNA631951) | gut metagenome | biome: gut microbiome; feature: rumen; material: fiber-attached | host: Bos | place: Iran: Karaj | collected 2018-10 | reverse complement strand
GTACTTGTAGCGTTTGTAGTAGTTGCTCTTACCCTCGGCCGCCCACGACAGGTTGGTGTATATCTCGCCCGTCAGGGCAAGGTCCGCATGGTCACCGATAATCCAGTAGTATCCGCCATCCTTCAGGTAATAGCCTCTATAGTTCATCCAGCCGTAGGATGGCATAAGGAGACCAGACTGCCGGTGCTTCGTCAGCGGGAAGAAAGCGAAAGGCAGCGCCAAAGGGGTGGGCACATCCTCCACCGTCAGCCAGGCTGGGCCGGTGATTATTCGGTCGCCCGTGATGAGCTTCGACTTGGTAAAATTGATGGCAAAATGGGGATGGGCGTAGTTGCAGGTCGTGTAGCTGCCGCCCGAAATAAACATCACCGAGTCACTGACTTTCTTCACCTTGTTGCCATGAAGAAAGCCATCGCCCTCCTGAGTTATAACTCCTTTTATAAGACCCTTTTGCGTATTGTAGTTGAAGGTCAGTGTGTCGGCATGGTACTCCGCGTCGCCCTGCTTGAAGAACGGATGCCCAACAAGCTCCCCAGCCGTGTCGGTAGAACCGTGTGCATGGAGAATCTGGGTGGCAAAATCAACATCAATGCGGTCGGCCTCCAGCTGCAAGTCCCCGTAGTCGATACGGCTCTCGCTGTAGAGATAGGCACGCCGTGTGTCTAAATCCATCGCCACCGAGTCGCGGGCCTTGTACTTAACCAAGTTGTCCAGCGCACCTCGTGAGGTCGGCATCACGGTGTCGATATCTGACAATGGGTCAACCTGCGGAGCAACAAAACGCGGCATCACGGGAAGCGAATCACCACTAGATTTCAGTTGCGAAAGTGACTTGAAACGGGTCACCGATGTATCACTTCCCGGCAGTTCGGGACGCAACACTTGTGCCACCATTTGAGCCGGCATCAGCACCGCAAAAACAACTGCCAAAAACCGCCCTATAAGCCACTTTTTTTTACTTGAAATCAATTATTTTGCGTCTATTAAAAAATATTTGTATCTTTGCATTTTCGAAGTGCAAAGATAAACTTATTCTTTCAAATACAAAAAAGAAAAATTAAAACCTTGAATATGAAACGCTTACTCACCATCATCATCGCTACGGCTGTCCTTTTTGGCCCTGCATTTTCGCAAAAAAAAGAGGTATCAAAGGTGCGTACTGTGGTCATTGACCCTGGTCATGGAGGCGACAAACCCGGTGCAATAGGCTCCCGCTCACAGGAGAAAGATATAACCCTCTCTGTGGCACTGAAATTTGGTCGATTAATCAAGGATAACTACCCCGACGTGAATGTTATCTACACCCGCACCACCGATGTGGACATCTCGCTCGCCGAGCGCGCCCACATCGCTAACCGCAACAAGGCCGACCTCTTCATCTCGGTTCATGCCAACTCGCACCCCACGTCGACCCCCACCGGCGTCGAGACCTTCGTCATGGGTCTCTCAGAGAGCAAGGCAAACCTCGAAGTGGCACGCAAGGAGAACTCGGACATTCTCCTCGAAGCCGACTACAAGAACAACAGCGACTACCAAGGTTTCGACCCCAGTGCACCCGAGACCTACGTCATGCTGGCTATGTTCCAAAGCGCATTCCTTGACAAGAGCCTCAACTTTGCGCAATACATTCAGAACCAGTATAAACAGAACATCAAAACCATCAACCGCGGTGTCAAGCAGGCCGAGTTGTTTGTGCTCTACAAGACCTCTATGCCTTCAGTACTCACCGAGATTGGTTTCATCAGCAACCCCGAAGAGGAAACCTACATGCTCAGCGAAGAAGGACAGAACACCATCGCCAACTGCCTGTTCAACGCTTTCATGGAATACAAGCTGGCCGAGGACGGCACAGCCAAACCTGTAGCTACTACTTCCGAGTTCCAAGCTCCCGGCACCAAGCCTGTGCCTTCGGTTGAAATGCCCCGCCGCGAACCCCAGACCAACCAGCAGGTTGCTGACCAGAACTCGGCAGTAGCCTTGCAGCAGATGGCCGAAGAGTCGTCGGAAAAGGCCGACCGTCAGGCAGCCTCCGAGGCCGCCGCACAGGCCAGACAGAAGGCTGAGCGCCAGGCAGCAGCAGAGGCCGATGCAGCCGCAAGAGCCAGACTATTGGCCGAACGCAAGGCTGCAGCTGAAGCAGAAAATGCCGCAAAAGCCATGCAGCTGGCCGAGAAAAAGGCCGCAGCCGAAGCTTTGGCAAGAGCAAGACAGGAAGCTGCCACCAAGCCCGCAACAACGAACCCGCAAGAGCCCGGCAAGACTCACCATAGCAACGGCTTGGAACTGCCCAAGAACACCGCTTCGAGCGACCGCCAGTTCTACACCGTTCAGTTCATGCTGGGCGACCGCGTGTTTAAGGCTGGCGACCGCGAGCTGCAAGGCATCGACGAGTTCGACATCATCCGCAAGAAAAACGGCCTCGCCTACTGCTGCGGTCGTTTCGCCACCTTCCAGGAAGCCTCCGATTACTGCAAACGCGTGATAGCCGTCACCACCTTCGACGATGCCTGGCCCTTCCTCTGCAAACTCGGCGAAGGCGTAAATCCCGTATCCGAGTCAAAGGTCAAGCGCGCCACTGGTGACCAAGCCAACGTACAACAACCAATAGAGGCCAGAACCATCGAGACCAAGGCTGCTCCCGAAATACAACGTATGCCCGTGGAAACCAAGGAAGAAAACATCGGTGTCTTCTACCGTGTCCAGTTCCTCATCTCCACCCGCGAACTGCAACGCGGCGACCCCGACCTGTGCGGCATCAGCGACATCATCATCGAGCAGGACGGCAACATGTACAAATACCTGGCCGGATATTTCGAGACACGCCGCGAGGCCGAGCAACGCTGCGCCGGCATAAAAGTGCGTACCCCCTTCAAGGATGCCTTCGTGGTGACCTACAAGGACGGCGAACGTGTGAGATAACGTAACTCCCTATACCTGACCCATTATACACATCTCCCATTGATTCAGATTAACGACATTTCGAAACTATACGGAGAACAGCGGGCACTTGACCATGTGAGCCTGACAGTTGAGCCGGGCGAAACAGTAGGTCTGCTTGGCCCAAACGGTGCCGGCAAGTCGACGCTGATGAAGATTATTACCTGCTACATACCGCCTACCGAAGGTGAGGTAACGGTATGTGGCCACAGCATCTACGACGACTCCCTTGCCGTGCGCCGCTCCATAGGCTATCTGCCCGAGCACAACCCGCTCTACCAAGACATGTATGTGCGCGAGTATCTGCGCTTTGTGGCAGGTCTCGGCGGCGTGAAGGATCGCAACCGCCGCACCGACGAGATGATTGAACTCACCGGCCTGACCCCGGAAGCCAACAAGAAGATTGGCCAGTTGTCGAAAGGTTACCGCCAACGCGTCGGCCTGGCACAGGCTCTCATCCACGACCCCAAAGTACTCATCCTCGATGAGCCAACCACTGGCCTCGACCCCAATCAGCTGGAGTTTATCCGCAGCGTAATACGTGAAGCCGGCAAGAGCAAGGCCGTGCTGCTTTCCACCCATATCATGCAGGAGGTTGAGGCCATGTGCAGCCGCGCTGTCATCATCGATCACGGACGCATCGTGGCCGACGAAAGCATGGACGGCGTCAACGCTAAAAAACTTACAGAGCAATTCCACAAATTAACCGAATAAACTATGACAAGGCAAGAACTTATATCCCTCATCCGCGAACGTCGCACGTTCCTCTGCGTCGGCCTCGACACCGACCCCGCCAAGATGCCCGCTTTCCTGCGCGATGCCAAAGACGGTGTCTTCCGCTTCAACCGCGCCATCATCGATGCCACCATCGACCACTGCGTAGCCTACAAGCCCAATCTGGCCTTCTACGAGGCTCTGGGTATTGAAGGCCTCCGCCAGCTGAAGCTCACCATGGACTATATCCACCAGCTGAAGAAGCCTGTCTTCACAATAGCCGATGCCAAACGCGGCGACATAGGCAACACCAGCGAACGTTATGCCAAGGCTTTCCTCGACCCTAAGGGGGATTTCAATTTCGATGCCATCACCGTGGCTCCCTACATGGGTGCCGACTCGGTGCAGCCGTTCCTGGTATACCCCGACAAGTGGGTCATACTGCTCGCACTGACCTCAAACAAGGGTGCTTTCGATTTCCAACTTACTGAAGACAAGGATGGAACACCTCTGTACCAACGTATTCTCAGCACCTCAAAACAATGGGGCAACGAAGAAAATATGATGTATGTAGTGGGTGCCACCAAGGCCGAGATGCTAGGCGATGTACGCCGTATCGTCCCCGGCTCGTTCCTGCTCGTACCAGGCGTCGGTGCACAGGGCGGTAGCCTTGAGGAGGTGTGCCGCCATGGTCTGAATGCCGACTGCGGCCTGCTAGTCAACTCTTCACGCGGCATCATTTATGCCTCCAACGGCGAGGATTTCGCCGAGGCCGCCGAGCGTGAAGCCGCCAAACTGCACAACCAAATGGCAGCGGTGCTATGAACGAAAAAAACAACCTTACTACCCTGCATCTGCTGCTGGTGCTGACCTACATCACCGCAGGCCTGAATCTGTTCAGCTACGCCATCACGTCGCTTATGATGCCGACATTCAAAGAGATGGTGGAAACCACTCCCAATCTCTTCCCTGAACAGATGAAAACAATGGTTGACACGTTTTTGAGTATGCCACGCGGCTATTTCGCCATCGCGGCACTGCTCTATGCCCTCGAACTGATTGGCGGCATTCTGATGTGGCGCCTGCGCCGTTCAGGATTCCATTGTTATACCTTGGCACGCCTGCTATTGTTATTGGTACCGCTACTATTCATAGGCCGCGAATTCCTGGCGTTGGGCGATGTCATGTTTGCAGTGCTGTTTATCACCGCCTACTGGCTTATTCTCCGCTCCCTCGGTGTATTCGGTGGCAATCAGGATAGCTCCACCCCGAACACCCCCACAACACCAGACGAATAATCAACAATAGTGTTCCAAAATACGGTCGAAGACAACAAGCGTGTCTTCGACCGTTGTTGTTTCTACCATGGCTAGCCTGAATGGCTTGAAATTGAATATTCCTTTAAAATAGGCTCCGTAATGCTTGCGCATCTCGAAAACAGCTGTACGCTCCCCTTTGAACTCGGCTGCGGCAAGCAGATGACGGCGACATACCGCAACCCTCTCGGCAATTCCAATCTCTCGTTCCGGCTCTCCGGCAAATGCACGGCGGCATTGTTCGAATATCCAGGGATTGCCAATAGCACCACGGCCTATTAGTATGCCGTCAACGCCGTAACACCTCTTGCTATCAACAGCTTGCGCTGCCGTTGTAATGTCTCCGTTGCCATAAATGGGGATGTGTATACGCGGGTTGTTTTTCACCTGTCCTATCATCGTCCAGTCCGCAACACCGCTATACATCTGATTCTTAGTGCGTCCGTGTATGCTGAGGGCAGAAATACCTGTGTCCTGCAACGCCTCGGCAAAGTCGGTAATCATCATGGAACCAGCACTATATCCCAATCTAGTCTTCACCGTCACTGGCAAATGGGCATGTTTCACCATAGATGCGGTGATTCTAAGCATTTTAGGTATGTCTTGCAATATGCCAGAGCCTGCACCTTTGCCAGCCACCTTGCGAACAGGGCAACCCCAGTTAATATCGATGAAATCTGGCTCAGCTTGCTCAACTACATCGATACACCGCAGCAACTCATCCTCGTTGGCTCCGAATATCTGTATGCCTATAGGCCGCTGCTCCGGAGTGAAACGCATCTTGCGCAGACTCTTCTCCGCATCGCGGTTCAATGCCTCGCTGGCTATAAACTCGGTAATAAGCAAGTCTGCCCCCATCTCCTTGCAGAGCTGTCGGAACGGCATGTCAGTGATGTCGTCCATCGGAGAGAGACCCACAATCATTTCGAATATTTTTGCTTGAAACGGTAATTGGCAGTGCAAAGCGCATCGTCGGCATTTATTCCATGCCTGCGCCCCCAGTCTACTAGGTCGAACAGCTTCTGCCCAAACTCCTCTTCTGTCATTCCGGCCGGCTCCGCTGTGTTGTCGGTTGTGCCCGAGACCTTTTCCTGCATACGGATGGCCTTGACAAGCGATGGAAGGCTATCGGGAACACCCTCGAGAACATTCTTGCGTCCTTCGCGCATTTTCAGCTGTTCCCAGCTCTCCCCGTGGTATTCTTCCTTGTGATAGATAAACGGATGCCTGTCTATCAGCTTGTCGCAGACTGCGTTGTATACATCTGCAGTGGTGAACAGCCCCTGCTCCTCGGCTATCTTGCAGTAAAAGAGTATATGCATGGCCAGGTCACCAAGCTCCTTTTTCAAATCGTTTTCCGCGTTCTGCTCACCACTCTCCACCTGTATGATGGCTTCGCTCAACTCATGCACCTCCTCGATGGTGAGATAGCGCAAACTCTTCATGGTCTGTTTCTTATCCCACGGGCACTCCTTGCGAAGCGTGTCGAGAATATCACTTAGCCGACGAAACGCATCTAATTCCTCTTTCTTGTCTTTGACCATTGCTTTCTCTTTCAACCTTTGTCCTAAATCCTGTGTACATCCTCAACGCCGTCGATGGCTTTTAGCCTTTCTATCAAGCCGTTGAGACTCTCCACATTGTTGATGTACAGCATGATTATGCCTTGTGCCACGCCCTCCGACGCTTCGAGGGTGATGGCTCGCATATTGAGGTCAAGTTCCTCCGAAATGTTGCGCGTTATCTCCTGCAACAGACCCTTATTGTCGATGGCCGTTAGGGCAATACCGGTGAGTAGCGACAGCTGCTCGCCCTGACGCCACTTGGCGCGCACTGTGCGGTTCTCGTGGTTGGCCATCTCGTTCATGGCATGCTTGCAGTTTGAACGGTGTACCATTATTTTGCCATCCTGCACTATGCCTACAACCTGGTCGCCAGGCACTGGCTTGCAGCAACTTGCCACCTCTGTGGGATAGTTCTCATAGTCCTTGTCGAGGATAAATGTGGTCAGACCTCCCGGTGCGGAAGACGATGAGCCGCCGCCCACTGTCCTCTGCCCGCCGGTGTTGAACAAGTCCTTGTACTGGTTGAGGAAGAACAGCTGCGGTGCTGGACGCGCTTTGCCGAAACACTCGGCTACCTGATGCTCTGTGACGCTACCCACGGCGAGGCCGTAGTAGAGGTCGACGTCCGATTTCTGGTTGAGGAATCTCTTCAGCTGGCCGAAGTTCTGCGGAGTGTTCCTCATGTGGATGTTGGCCAGATAGCCAGCCAGACGACGTCGCCCCTCAATCATGAATCCCTTCTTCTGCTGGCGCAAAGCATCTTTGATGGCCTCTTTTGCACGCGAGGTGATGCACTGCTCCAACCATTCGGTCCCGGGCTGTACCTTCTTCGAGGTCAGCACCTGCACCTGGTCGCCCATGTGCAGCCTGTAGCCTATGGCCACGGGATGTGCGTTGACCTTGGCTCCGATACAATGCAATCCGAGGTCGGAGTGGATGGCAAAGGCAAAGTCTAGCACCGTACTGTGACTGGGCAGGACTACCGTCTGGCCTTTGGGGGTGAAAACAGAGATTTCCTTTGTGTAGAGGCTCTCTTTGAACTCTTCCACCAGGTCTACAGCATTCTTGTCGCTCTGCTCCAGCGAGGTGCGTATCTGTTGCAGCCAAATCTCCAGCGGGCTCTCGCTCATGTTCTCCTCGGGGTGCGCCTCTTTGTAGAGGAAATGCGCCGCCATGCCTTTCTCGGCAATGACATCCATCCTTTCGGTGCGGATCTGCACCTCTACCCATTGTCCAATGGGGGTCATAACCGTGGTCTGCAAACTCTCGTAGCCGTTGTTCTTCGGATGCGTAACCCAGTCGCGGAAACGGTCGGGCTTGGCAGGGAACACACTGGCAATCATACTGTAGACATCGAAACACTCGCTTTTCTCCTTCTCGCGCGGCACATCCTTCAGGATTATGCGCATGGCGTAGAGGTCGAATATCTCGTTGAAGTCCACATGCTTGTGCTCCATCTTCTTCCAGCAGCTGAACACCGACTTGACACGGGTTTTCATGTCGTATTTGTAGCCTTCGTCGTCCAGCATCTTGCGCACCGGCTCGTATATGCACTCACGCAGCTGCTCTCCTTTGTCGGCGGTGGCGGCAATGCGCGCCTCTATCTCAGCATATTTTTCGGGGTAAGTGTAACGCATCACAAGCTCCTCAAGCTCAGTCTTTATGGAGTAAAGGCCAAGGCGGTGCGCCAACGGGATATAAAGGTATGAGGTCTCGCTCGAGATGATAAGCTTCTTGGTGTCTTTCATCGAACCGAGGGTGCGCATATTGTGCAGACGGTCGCAGAGCTTGAGGAAGATGACATAGGCATCTTCGCACATCGACAGCAGTATCTTGCGATAGTTTTCGGCCTGCTTGCTATCGGTCTGCTGCATAAGCATTACATCGTCTATCTTGGTAACGCCGTCTACAATCTTGGCCACTCTGTCACCGAACACCATGCGCAGTTCGTCGAGGCTTATCTCTGTGTCCTCCACCACGTCGTGCAACAGCGCACAGACAACAGCGATGGGACCCAGACCTACCTCCTTGACGGCAATTAGTGCCACTGCCAATGGATGGAAGATATACGGCTCGCCACTCTTGCGGCGCGTGCCGGCGTGTGCTTTTTTGGCAATCTGGAATGCACGGACTATCTGCGAACGCTCGTAGCGCGTCAGCTTCTTCTGCTGGCGGCAGGCATCCATCAGCTCGTCAAACCGTGCCTGTATCTCCTGCTCCTCGCGGACTTCATCAATAACGTATTCAGCCATGGTATCAGGTGGTTAGAACAAGAGAAGCGTCAACCCAGTGATGGCCATCAGGTCGAGACTCAGGCCTAGCGTCATATATCCACGGCCGTCCATAACAACCACACCCATCGAGCCTGTACACCAACCAAATCCACTCTTGTTGCGACTGCTTCCCATGCGCATACCAAACTCGCCACCGAAACCGTCACCGCAAATCACACCTCCAAAAAGATGCCAGTCAATGTCGTCCTCCGTGTCGCTAAAACGCAATGCTGCACCAAGCGAGGCATAGTTGTGTCGTCCGCCGACAAGCATCGAACCATAAACACCCCAACGTTCAGGCAGGTAGGTGAAATTCATACCGATGGCACAATCCTTGTCACCAAGCATAACCTCGCCCTCGCAGAAGTAGGTGTTGAATTTGCTGCTAAGCGTGTTGCGGTAGTGATGCAGGGGTCTGTTGTATTCACCTGCAGGCCGCGGGTTGCCGCGATGGCCGTCGCTGCGCACGCTGCCGTCGATGTTGTAGTAGACGGGGGTGCCGAGGACGTTAGACTCTTTCTGTTCGTTAGAACGCATTACACGCCCACCAATTACATTCTCCTCGTTGTCTGCCGTATCAGCCACAGCTGTGGAATCCACCGGTGTCTGTGCCCACACAGCACCACCCATAAGGAGCATAACGATAAAAGCATATTTTTTCATAAGCACAATAGTTCTTAACTGGACTATTACGCAGAAAACGGCATTTTATTGTGTTGCTGCGAAAAAAAGGGAGCCGATGTTCTGCGGCTCCCATACAGATGGATTGTGTTTACTGTTTCTTTCAACGGACTATGAGTTTATGTGTGGGAAGTGCGGTGCCGAGCGGACGGAAGAAATATACTCCTGCGGCCAACGTGCTGATGTCCACCGTTGTTGAACCAGCGGAGCAGTCTACCCGCATCACCTCTCTGCCTGTCTCGGTCATTATGCTGAGTGTGCAGCTTTCGTTAATATCGACGTAGACGACGGTGCTGGCAGGGTTGGGATAGACGAGGAAGCTTGCATCGGGCAACTGGGGATTGTCGCCGATGCCCACACTGTCGGCCACCCACTGGAAGAGGGCGGTGACGACGCTGTCGGAAGTGACGATAATCTGGCATGGGTTGTCGGTCAGGCCGTTGTCCCAGCCGGTGAAGTGCCAGTGACCACCCTCGGCCATGGTGTCGAGCACAGAGAAGCCAACTTCCACCGTGTCGCCGTGGATGTAGCGGCCACTGCCGAAGGTCTGGGCAACACCGGCGACATTGGTTGTCACCGTGACATCGTGCCACGTGGTGTCGGGAGGTGTCACAGGTGTGGTGTCGGCTGCGAAATAGGCAGTGAGTGTGATATTGCCGCGCACCGTGATTTCACGCACAGCCTCGGTCACGCTGTCGCTCCATTCCACAAAGTGGTAGCCGTCGTTTGCAACGGCAGCGATGGTTATGGTCGAGCCGTCTTGGTAGGTGCCCTCGCCGCTGACGCTGCCCATGGTGGTGTCGTTGACGGCGAGTGTGACATCGAAGGTTGGCAACGGCGTGGCGGTGACGGAGATGTTGTCAATGTCGCAGTAGGTGGTGCCGCGGAAGCGGAAGGCCAGCGCGACAGTGGAGAGAGGAGAACTGGGAGAGGAGAACTGATAGTGGGTCGCTGAAGTATTCAAGGAGCCCAGAGCGACGAAGGTGTTGGAGTCGGTGACATCGGTCATCAAGCCGACGGTCACTTCTCCCTGCGACATGCTGGCGTCGAATTCGACGGTGATAGCCTGTCCCGCAGCGTCGAACAGCGGCGAGATGATGAAGCAGCCTATCGTCGGGTCGTGCTGGCTGGAATAGGTGTTGTCCTCGATGCAGAGGGTGCGCGAGTTGCCGAGATAGCTGAGGAATGCCAGCGAGTAGGTTCCCGACACGTTGAACGGCGGGAAAATGGTCGACCAGCATTGCGGAACCACGCGGAAGGAGTAGGGCAGGCTCTCGAAGTTCTCAGTCCAGGGCAGGGTGTTCGGCTCGCAGAGGGTGGTGAACTGCAGGGTGGTTGCTTCGGAGGTGTCGCCGAATCCGCATACCTCGCGCACGCTGAAGGTATAGTCGGTGGCGGAGGTGAGGCCGCTTAGCGTGTAGGTTGGAGTCGAGACCACGGCCAGCAGGCTGTCGTCGAGGTAGACAGCCCATTCGCCGCCCTCTTCGTCCACCGGCGGCCACTGCATCACGGCACCGCTGTTGGTTAGCTGGCTCATGTCGACATGATGCACGGCCTGACAGCTGAAGTACTCGATGTTAAGCTCGCGGATGCGTGCGTAGGGGTCGTCGGCGATGAACAGCAGGTGGTTCTCGCCTCCGGTGTACCCGCCGAAGTAGACCGTGTACTCCTCAACCCCCGAGTGTGAGAGCATGATGGAGTCAAACCACGTGGCGTTAGTGCCGCTGGCGTTGCCGATGCCCACCTTGACCACGGGGTTGAAGTTGGGGTTGCCCGAGATGGAGAAGCGCACCCGCATCTGCGAGAGGTCGCCGTTGATGGCGGGTGAGACGATGGGCAAGCTGCAATCAAGGTCCATGCCCCACGAGGTGGAGGGGTAGCCGTTGCGTAGGTTCCAGCAGGGTATGGAGTTCATCATAAAGTTCTGATAAAAGGGCACGTCGACGGCACCGCAGAGGGTGGCTGTGGTGACGGCGTCGCTGTACACCACGCTGCCGCTGCACATCGAGCCTACACGCACATCATAGCGCGAGCTGGCGTTGAGACCCACGATGGTATAGGTGGTGTCGGCGGTGCTGTCGGCCAGCAGCCAGGTGTTGTCTCCTTCATGTCGGTATTCGACACGCCAGAGGCTCTCGCTGCCACGCTGACTCCACGCCACCGTGAGGCTGTTGGTGTCGGGTTGTACGCTGATGAAGGGTTGCAGGCAACGGTCGCCGGCGCAGTGGCCAAGCAGCTGGATGTCGGGGATGTTGCTGCTGCTCGTCACGTTGAAGCCTAAGGTGTAGGGGTTGACATTGGTGCCGCTGCCGTAGTTGACGTTGTAGATGAGGAACGAGCCGATGGTGGCATGGTGGGCCTGGCAGCTCACCGAGTTGTTGTAGCCTGAGCCGGTGTTGTCGTCGATGGTAACAACCAGGTTGTTCACGCCGTCGAGCGGCACAGGGTTGGTGAAGGGTATTTTGACCCATCTGAACTGCGACTCGCTGCTGAAGGCGAAGTTCTGCACGGCCAGCGTGAGGTTATTGGCGCTGATGGGCGTGGTGAGGCTGTTGGCCGAGGTCTGGCCGATATAGACATCAATGACACGTGTCTGCTCGGGATAGCCGGTATAGTAGAAGGCGATGCCGTAGAGGGTGTCGACCGATGCCGCAAAGTCGGCGGGGTAGAGTATCTGGCTGTAGCCGTAGTTCTGTTGGGTGTTGGTGACGAAGGGGGTGGCCTGTGTGTAGTTGTCGTTGCCGTGTACCTCGACGCAGGGCATAGGCTCGAGGGTGAAGCTAAGGGTGATGGCATCGGCGGTGTCGCTGCTGCAAAGGGTGCGTATGTCGGCACTGTAGGAGTGCAGCATTGGCAGGCCGTCGAAGATGGTGTCGGTGCCGTGGGCCACGAAGGTGGTCGTTTCGCCCGAGGTGAGGTCGTGCAGGTCGATAAGCACTCCCTCGATGGGCAGTTCGCTGTAGGTGTCGTAGACCCAGCTCAGCTCGACTGACCGCGAGCCCAGCACATTGGCCTCGGCCGAGAAGAGGGCGGCGCAGGGTGTGGCTGCCTCGATGAGCAGGTTGTCGATCAGCGAGCCGTTGTAGTTGTATATGCCGCCACCGGGACGGAAGGCCAGAGCCACCGGCGTGGTGTCGAGGCCGCGGGTGTTGAACTGGAATTCAGTCCAGTTGTTGACAGCGGTAAAGGTGTCGATGGGCATGAAGGTGCTGTAGTCGTTTGGGTCGGTCATCACACCGGCGATGAGGACGGTGGGGTCGGAGGCATACTGATCGCTTCTGCGCAGGCGGAAGCTGACAAACAGCGTATTGCCGGGAGCCTCGATTATCGGTGTCGCCATATGGCATACCGAATATGCGTTGCGCTGCACAAGCAGCTGCTCGCTGGTGACATACGAGTTGATTCTGTAGGGTGTCCAGCAGGTGATGGAGGCGTCGGCCTGGCTGAAGTCGTTGAAATAGGGCAGCCAGAGGGTGCCGCACAGGGTGTAGAACTGTGCCTGTGCATAGCTGCCCGTGTCGCCGTCGACAATGGCGGCCACGCGGACGGTGTACTGCGTGGTGGGAGCAAGTCCGGCGAGGTGGAACACAGTGTCCTGCACCGTGTATTCGGCGATGTTAAAGCCTGTGGCAACGAGGTGATATGCCGTGGCACCCGGCACCGTCTGCCATGAGACCACGGCGCTGTTATTGCCGATGCTGTCCACCGTCAGGTTGGCGGGGGCATGGATTGGGTTGTCTAGGAACACCTCGATATTGTCGACCGCCACGCCAAAGTACGAGCTGTTATGTTGCCAGCGCAGCACGATATGCGTGTATTCGTTCAAGCTGAAGAGGCTGGCGTTGGCGAAGCTCACGGTGTCGCGCAGGTAGCTGCCCGAATGGCCCAGTATGGTTTTCACCGTGGTGAAGACATTGTCGGCATCGTAGAAGCCCACCGTGAGGGTGCCGACGGTGGTGTTCTCGAAGCGGTAGTCGAAGGCCATGGCGAGGGTGTGCAGGCTGTCGGCGAAGACGGGCAGCGACACCTCGGCACAGTTACCATAGCCTGTTGCCGATCCGGCCAGGAAGAGGAGGGCTTTGCTGGGGAGGTTGGAGATGAACTGGTAGCCGTTCGAGCTGATGACATGCGGTGCTCTCGACACAAGGCTGCCGTTCCAGTTGTAAGTCCAGCAGGTGGGCAGCTGACCCTCGGTGCTTGAGTTGGTGCCAGCCACGCCCTCGAAGTCTTCGAACCAAGGCAGCGTCTGGGTGCCGCAGTAGATGACCGTGACCACTGCCGTTGCGGTGTCGGCACCGTAGTCGTTGCTGACAATGACCGTTACGGTGTCGGTGCCGGCCATGGTGTAGGGTGAAAGTGAGAGGTTAAAAGTGAAAAGTGAAGGCTCCTGCCCAACTGCCAACTGGTCAATGCTGACCACAGACCATTCATTTGTCAGCGAGGAATGCCATGTGCAGCTCAGGCCGTTGCGCGAGCAGTCGTTGATGGTAATGGTGAAGGTGGCCGCATCGGGGGTATACACCACCGAGGAGCCGGAGAGCATGGCCTGCGGCAGTGGGTGGGCGTTGACGGTGACGATGACTGTCGCGGTGTCGGCACCGAAAGCATTGCTGGCAACAACCGAAACCGTGTCTGTTCCGCCGAAGGGGTAGGATATCCCCAGCACATTAGACCCATTCAGCCCATTAACCCCATAGAAACTCGAATCCAGCAGTGTCGAGTGCCAGCTGAAGGTGAGGCCGTCGGTGAGGCCGTTGTCCAAATGGGCGGCAAACACCGCTGTGTCGCCCACGAATATCTGTTCAGGCACCTCGACATGCACCTCGGGCAGTGTGTCGGCTGCAATCACCTGCAAGTTGTCGACAATGGCGGCATACCATCCGCCGGTGTGCTTCCACTGTATTGCAAAACGATGTACCGAGGCCGGTACTCCGATGAACGACACCGTGTCGGTGCGGCCTTCAAGCAGCGGCTCCATGTCGGCCAGATTCACGAAGGTGTTGCCATCCATGTAGCCCACGCTCAATGTACCCCGGCTGGGAGTCTCGTACAGGTAATAGAGCGACAGCCGTTTGCCTGCAAGCGACTCGGCGAAGTAGGGGCTTTCCGCTATCGCCACGGTGTCCCAGCCACTGGCAAAGTCGTTGCCCGCCAGCAGCAGCAGGGGCTGGTTGGCGTAGTTGTTGATACTGCCGAAGTGATAGCTATTGCAAACGTGAGGCGCGTAGGCGGGGTTGCTGCCGTTCCAGTAGACGCGCCAGCAGTCGGGCATCTCACCCGCCACGTTGTAGGCGGTGCTGGTCACGGAGTCGAAGTTCTCAGACCAAGGTGTCGAAAGATACGGACAGCCGATGACGCTCACCACGACGCTGGCCGTGTCGCTGCCGTAGTCGTTGGTGGCCACCACGGTCAATGTGTCGGTGCCTCCCATGGTATATACCACATTCAACCTATTAGACCCATTAACCCCATAAAAACTAGAATCCAGCAGCGTCGAGTGCCATGTGTAGCTGCAGGGCGCGCCCTCGGTGAGGGTGACGGTATAGGTGACTTCTTCGTTGCTGGTGACGTTCTGCGGGGCAGAGAGGGCGATGACTGGCACCGCTGCGCTGCGCACCGTCACGTTGTCTATCACCAGCTGCTCGGAGGTGATGTTATAGTAGGCGGGATGTTTGCAGAAGGCCACGTGGATGGTCTGTCCGGCATAGGCCGACAGACTCGCGCTGCGGTGTCCCATGTTCTGCCACGAGCCGCCGGCGGAGACCACGCCCGAAGTATCGCTCAGCAGCAGCTGGTAGGCCGTCAGGTCGGTGCGGTCTTCGGCGGTGCTAACAAGCACGTCGTAGTTCGGCTGGTGCTCGATGCTGCCCATCTCGGCAGCCACGTCCCATTCCAGCAGCACCATGGCATTGGTGTCGGCGGGGATATGGATGGCCTTCGAGACCACCCACTGGTCGACGGTGTCTTCGGTGTAGGCTGAGACGAGGGCGCGGTAGGTGTCGTCGTAATAGTAGGCGTAGTAGCTGTATGGCTTGGCGTCATGCCAGTTGCTGCCTTCGGGTATGTACCAGCAGCTGCTGCCGTCGAAGAAGGTCTCCACCCACGGCAGCGTGGTGGCGGGTGTGCAGTCCACCACCTTCATCGTCGTGCTTTGGGTGTCGCTGCCAAAGAGGTTGGTGGCCACCACGGTGATGGTGTCCACAACACTCCCCTCTCCGTTCGGAGTGGGGCTGGGGGTGAGGCTGCCGTAGGTCACCCAGGCGCTGTCGCCCAAGGCGTTGCTGGCGAAGGTGCCGCCGATGGCCGAATGCCATGTGTAGTGCAGGCCGTCGGTGGAGCCGAAACGTAACGCGGCGGTGCAGAGGGTGGCCGAGTCGGTGACGGTCTTCGCCTGCAGCGACAGGCTGCGCAACTTGGGCAGCAGGTCGTAGTCGATGCTCACGGGCAGCAAGTCCATGTTGTTGCCGCCCTTGTGGATGATGGCCAGACGTATGGTGTCGCCGGCGTATGCGCCGAGGTTAATCTTGCGTGTCTTCAACAGGTTGGTGGTCGACTGTGCCTCGCGGAAGAGGGTGTCGGCGAACAGAGCCGTGTCGGTGGCATCGGCAGCGCCGACGCGCACCTCCATCTCGCCCGCGCCGTAGGTGAGCGTCAGCGCAAGGTGGCTGCTCAGGCTCGATAGCCCGGCGGCTGGTATCGCGATGGGTGGCGTCACCAGGTAGCCCCTGTTGGTATAGTGCGACTCCACGAAGCCGTATCTCCCCACATGATGGTCACTGCCGTCCTCGTCGGCCAGACTGTATGTCGTGCCGCCGGTGTATGGCGAGAAGTTATCCACCTGCCAGCAGACATACAGCGACCCTTCGGGTTCGAAGGTCTGCATCCAAGGGAAGGTGCCGATGGGTTGGCAGTCGTGGAGATGCGTCGTGGTCTGCTGTGCTATTGTGCCGTGTGCGTTGCTGACCGTCACACTCACCGTGTCCACGCCTTCGGTTAGGTAGACCAGCCGGAACACCGACCCGGGAAGCGTGACCGTGCCGTTCTGCGTTATCTGGTCGATCATATACACGATGGTGTCGACCCCCGTGGCCATGCCAGCATCCAGCATTGTGCTGTGCCAGGCGAAAACCACATTGGAGTCCATATCCACACCAGACGTGAGGTAGAACTCGTGTTCAACCGTGTCGCCCACCTTGGCTGCGACGACGTAGCCAAACCAGTCGCCCCACGGCATGCGGTCGCCGCGGATGTTGAGGTTGGCGATGGTGAGCCATCTCTGTCCGCCGCTTTGGGCAGGCACGCAGAAGGCCACCCGCACCGTCTGTCCGGCGTAGGGCGTCATGTCTACCGGCCATTCGTTCTGCAGATAGGTCTGGTTGGCATAGTATTGCCATGTGTCGATGGTGTCCCATGTCGTGCCGTCGTCGCTGCTTACAAGCACCAGGTAGTCAATCTGCGAGCCGCCGCTCTTGCAGTTGTCCCAGTTCATCTTCAGTCCCACGGTGTCGTAGGGCAGCTGCAACGGCGGCGAGACGAGCCACTGGTCTGTCGTGGTCGAGGTACGCACCCGCACTACCGGAACTTCGCCGTAGGTCCAATCCATCCAGCTGGAGGAGTCGGATGGCGTCCAGCAGCCTAGGTTAATGCCGAAGCTAGGCACGTAGGGGAACGTAGTCACCGTGTCGGTGCAGGCGACGTACTGTGCCTGAGCGCGATGGCCCAGCAAGCACATCAAGCTCATCAGGCCGACTAATAGCATTTTTTTCATCGTAATGGTATGTTTTATGTTGTTGATAACGTCATTTCTGGCGAAATATTGTTTTTCCGCTTTGCATAAACAATAACCACCTTCCACCCCGAATGTCTACATCGCACCATAACTTTTAACAATCTTTAACATGGAAGATTTTGGATTAATGGTGACTTCTATTAATTGCCCGTAGGGCATTTCTTTCAATAGCAAACATCTAATTATCAACAATTATACCCCGTAGGGGTTTCCTTTAAAACGAATTTATAGAACATCCCTTTAATTGTCTCCGTCTCAGGGCCAAGGTTCATCATCATGTCCAATATACTCAAATTGTGGGCAAAGGGTTGTCTGTCCGAAAACACTTGGTAATACGGCTTGAAGCCGTCCGCAGGCAACCTTCGTTTTGGCGAAAAGGCCGTGCGGTAGTCGTCTATTGGCGGCACAGGGTCATAATCCGTCGTCAGCGCAACCGTCGTATGCGCCTTCAGCCGACGCAATATCCACTCAAGGATGGCCTGGTTTAGATCTAAAAGAGAGTTGTACTTATACTTTAGAAGAGAGTCAATATCATCCTTGTAATAAAGGTAATAAGGAGATGCAGAATATGCGGCTTCGATGGTGCGCAGGTGGATAATATTCCACCTTTCCTTATAGTCTATCAATACCTCGTCGGTTCGGCTGTGGTTATTGCGGATAACAGGCACCGACAATGTTCGTACCCCACCGGCCGTCATTATCTCCATACGGTTGCGGTATGTCTGCTTCGGGAACGTCTCTTTGGCTTCGATAACTATTTGGTTATGTAGCATTAATGCAGCAACATAACTGATGGGCGGGAAATACGCAGTGCTGAATAAGGCTGTTGTCATGCACCCATTATTATTGATGTCATCTGGCCGTCGTCGAAATAGAAGTCAATGTTGCCACGAGTGAAGGTAACACGCCTCTCTCCCCAGTCTTCCTGGTCGACATCTTGTTCAGCAAAATTATTATCAACCATTAATTTGACAAGCGTACGTTCATCCAATACATAAACCTCTTTTCCAAACAAAGTGCACTCCTCGTTGGCTATATCGATGCATGCTAGCACCTGCGGATCGCCCTCTAAGAACAAAGTGAGGCCCAATTCATCGTAATGAAGCACTGTTGTCGGCTCGTCGGCGGCATTTTCGATATGTTCTACCCCGTCAGCACGGCCCATTATGGCAGTTACCTC
>JAEEGL012293070.1_pt1 | contig 18455 bp, 17 predicted proteins | sample 9134231 | NCBI WGS metagenome assembly JAEEGL01 (sample SAMN16246548, study PRJNA631951) | gut metagenome | biome: gut microbiome; feature: rumen; material: fiber-attached | host: Bos | place: Iran: Karaj | collected 2018-10 | reverse complement strand
CCATTCTGGAAACCGATCTCGCTTGCCTGCACATCATCCCCTCCCACATCGACCTTGTGGGTGCGGAGGTGGAGATGCTGTCGCTCGAGAGCGGCCGTGAGCATCTGCTCCGGAATGCCATCGCATCGATTCGGGACAACTACGATTTCATCATCATCGACTGCGCTCCGTCGCTCGGCCTGATTACGGTCAACGCCCTGACGGCCGCCGATTCGGTAATCATCCCGGTCCAGCCGGAATATTTCTCGCTGGAGGGATTGGGCAAACTGCTCAAAACCATCAAAATCGTGCAGACGCGCCTGAATACCGCCCTCAATATTGAAGGATTCCTCTTCACGATGTACGACGGCCGGCTCCGCCTCCACAACCAGGTGGTGGACGATGTGAAGAAACACTTCCCCGGCATGTCCTTCGAAACCGTCATTACCCGAAATGTCCGCCTCAGTGAGGCGCCTTCATACGGCAAGCCCGCCATTCTTTACGACGCTTCCTCCTCGGGAGCGAACAACTATCTGACGCTTGCCCAGGAAATCATCAAAAAGAATATCTGACAATGGCACAAAGACCTGCATTAGGCAAAGGACTGGGCGCCCTGCTGGGCGACATCGATGCGGCTCCGGTTGCTCAGGAACCGCGCGTGGTCACGGTTCCCATTGCGACCGACAGCCCCGTCGCCGTCAATGAGATAGCGTTGGACAAGATTGTCCCCAACCCCTACCAGCCCCGTACCAACTTCGATGAGGAGGCCCTCTCCGAACTCAGCGAATCCATCCGGACGCTGGGTATCATCCAGCCGCTGACCCTTCGTGAGATGCCCGAAGGCCGCTACCAGATTATCAGCGGCGAACGGCGCTTCCGCGCTTCAAAGATGGCCGGTCTCACGCAGGTTCCTGCCTATATCCGGAAAGCGGATGATGCGGCCATGCTCGAAATGGCCATTGTGGAAAACATCCAGCGTGAGAATCTGGACGCCATCGAAACGGCGCTCGGATTTCAGCGGCTGATTGACGAGTGCTCCCTCACCCAGGAGGCCATGGCCCTCCGCGTGGGTAAGAAGCGTGCCACCATCACCAACTATCTGCGCCTGCTCAACCTCCCGCCGGAGATTCAGAAAGCCATCAAGGAGAACGCCATCAGCGCCGGCCATGCCAAAGCGCTGCTCTCGCTCGACAATCCCAAGGCCCAGATCCGGCTCTGCAACCAGGCCATCAAAGGTGGATGGTCCGTCCGCACGCTGGAGGAGAAAGTCCGCAGACTCCTGGAAGAGAAGCAACCCGTAAAGGTGGATGCACCCGCTCTGCCTGAAAGCTATACCCGTCTGAAAGGGCTCTTCGAGTCGCTGGGAAGCGGCGTTTCCGTCAAACGCGCGGAAAAGGGCGGCGGCCAGCTGACCGTCCGCTTCAAGAATGACGCAGAAACGGAGAAGTTCCTCGAGGCCATGGAAAAGTTCAACCGATAGCGATTCGGAAGGTGCGCTCGAAGATTCTCGTTCTCGGACTGTTACTCGTTAGCATCTGCTTCGGGGCAGAGGCGCAGTTCCGACGTGAACTTTCCACCAACACCGGCACCTTTACCAACGTTCCGGGCGCATCGGATCCCAATAATCCGCAAGCCGGTGACAGCACCTCGGTAGCGGTCGATTCCACGGCCGGTTTTTCCCTGAAAAAACTCATCCGGGGCTATGCCCGCAAGGATACGCTCCCACCGGCCTATATGTTTGCCGGCGCCGTGGTCGTTCCCGGGGCCTCCCAGATGTACAACCGCGACTGGTGGAAACTGCCCATCATCTACACCGGAATCGGAGCGGGCATCGGAAGCGGCATCTACTTCAACACGCAATGGAAAAAGACCGGCGATCCGCAGTTCAAGACCTGGCGCAACCTGAGTTACGCCGGCGCCGGGCTCTTCTACTGGGCATCCCTGCTGGACGGAGTAGTCTGCTACCAGACGGATCTCCGCAACCCGGTTCCCGTCAAATCCACCCTCTACTCCGCCCTGCTGCCCGGCCTGGGACAGGCCAACAACGGAGACTGGTGGAAGATCCCCATCTGGGTGGGCGGGTTTGTGGCCTGTGGCTACGCCTTTCACCTCAACAACATGGAGTATCAGCGCTTCCGCTATCTCTATACCGTGGGCAGTGACTCCTCAACAGGTTATTACGGCGCCGTCTCCGCCTCGCAGGCGGAGTGGTACAAAGACCTCTACCGCAAGTACCGGGACTATTCTGTGCTGGCCTTTGCCGTGGTCTATATCCTGAACATCATCGATGCCAACGTCTTTGCCTACATGGCAGACTTCGACGTGAGCGACAACCTGGCTTCGCTCCGGCTGGAGCCCACCGTCCTGAATCCCGAATACTCCCTGATGGCCGCCTCCGGCTCCCCGCTGACGCCGGCCCTGGGACTTAAACTGAACCTCAATTTCTGATAACCGATGAATTATAGAAGAATCGTAACCTCCGTACTCGTGCTGCTCGCCGGCACGTTCGCTTTCGCCCAGACACAGGATACCGTCACCCACAGACTGAGACCCACCGGGCGGTTGAACAAGAACCTCGTCATCGACGACCTGCAGCGCCAGATTGACTCCCTCCAGAAGGCTTACGATTCACTCTATGTGGAATATCAGTCCGTCATCCAGCCGGTGAACATCACCGATACGGAAGACCTCATCACGGACAACGACACCACGACCGTGGAACTGCCCGACTACACGCCGGAAAACATCGATTCGCTGCTCCATGCCTACTACATCCAGATGGACCAGCAGCTGACGAGTTTTGACTTCGAGAGCATGGACCGGGACACCCTGACCTCCAGCATCCCCGATTCGGTCTACATCGCCCGCCTGAACAGCATCAACTCCTTCATTCCGCTGCAGTTCAACCGTTATGTGAAAAACGACATCATCCACTATACGGAGAAGATTCCGAAGGTCACCGCCCGCATCCTGGGTCTGGCACCTTACTACCTGCCGCAGTTTGAAGAGATCTTCGATGAATTCGACATGCCCAAGGAGCTGAAGGCGATGGCCGTAATTGAATCGGCCCTCAACGCCAAGGCCGTCTCTCGCGCACGCGCCAAGGGAATGTGGCAGTTCATCTATACCACCGGCCGTCGTTATGGCCTGAATATCACCTCCTTCGTGGACGAGCGATTCGACCCGGTCACCGCTTGCCGTGCCGCAGCCCAGTACCTGAAGGATTCCTACATGATCTTCGGTGACTGGCAGCTGGCCATCGCCTCCTACAACTGCGGAACGGGCAACGTGAACAAGGCCATTCGCCGTAGCGGCGGCAAGACCGACTTCTGGGAGATCTATCCCTACCTGCCCCGCGAGACCCGCGGTTATATCCCGGCCTTCATCGCTGCGCTCTATGTGCTGCAGTATTATCCGGAACACGGCATTGTCCCCGCTCAGGTCACCCTGCCCGCCCATATCGACACCATCCACGTGAACAAGATGCTGCACTTCCAGCAGGTGTCTGACAATATCGGCATCTCCATGGAGACGCTCCGCGAACTCAACCCGCAGTATTTGCATGACATTATCCCCGGCACCGAGCGTCAGTACGTGCTGCGTCTCCCCTACAACTATACCGGCCCCTTCGTAGAGAAAGAGGCGGACATCTATTCCTACAAAGACAGCGTCTTCTTTAACGAGACGGCCATCACCAAGATTAAGGAGACCGGCGGCGGAGAGACCGGCGGCCGCATTGTCCACCGGGTGAAGAAGGGCGAAACCCTCGGCGGCATCGCTTCGCGCTACCGCACCAGCGTAGCGAACATCAAGCGTTGGAACGGCCTGCGCAGCAATACCATCCAGGTGGGTCAGCGCCTCGTTATCTACGGCAAGAACGCTGCGCCGAAGAGCACGACCACCACTGCCAAACCCGCTCCTGGCGGCGGCAACAAGACGACGACCTCCGGCGAATGGGTGATGTACACCGTCCGCAAGGGCGACACCCTCTCCGCGATTTCATCGCGCAACCACGTCTCGCTGGGAACACTGATGAACCTCAACGGACTCTCCAAGAACAGCAAGATTTATCCCGGAATGAAGCTCCGGATCAAGAAGGCACAGTAATCGTCAGATAGACGAAACCAGCCTTCCAGGCTTTTGACAGGGGCATACCGCACGAGCAGGTAGGCCCCTGTTCCTTTTCCATAGAACTGTCGGACGCTGTAGCTCTGGGGCAGTCCCTTTTCGTAAAAACTGATGCGGGAATCCCAGTCGGCCGTGTCAAAAAACGTAATGCGGCCGGCAAGCGTGACATGGCGGTGAAAGCCCGTGAAGGCCGCCTCTGCATAAGCCGCCCCACCGCCCGGTCCGCCCTGTGCCCGGGCACCCAGCGACCAATGGTTCGAAATCGACCAGTTTCCACCCAGCCGGGCCTGCCATTTTCCGGAGTTGTTGCGAAAGAGGAATTGCGCGGAGGAGCCGTCGACAAAGGCGCCCGCAAGTTCCAGACGGACACGCCATGCCGACGAGGGGCCGTCATATCCGAATCGGGCCCATGGATAATAGGAGTACTCGCCATGGGCGCGAAGGGTCCACGCCTTGCTCAGGTAGTAGCGCAGGGAGAGCGTAGCGCCCGCCTGGTTGGCACAGGCACTCAAAGTAGAGTAGGCCCCGGCATGCGTCGCGATGTAGGACTTATCGTAATAGCGCATCAGCAGGCTGATTTCCAGCGCATAGACGGGGCTCCAGATAGCGCCCGCCACACAGGCCGGCGCCCCGTTGGCATCCACCGCCGCCTCTCCGAAGAGACGCCAGGCCGCGCTGTGCCAGTATCCGTCCAGCCCTACATTGCCCCACCAGCCATCATATTGCTGATAGCGGTTGTATTCGTGGAGCCCCCGGCCGTTGGGCTTGTCGTACCGATAGACGGCCGCCGTCAGGCCGATCCGCCCGTGCTGAAAGTCGCGGCCAGCGGCCAACGCCGCTACCCATTCGTGCATCGTGTGGCGCTTGGACTGCTCGGTGGCGGTGCGGTGCAGGCCGTCCGTGGCAATCGAGGTATAGGCGCCATCCGCAATTCGGGCATCCACGGCATTGTAGGAGGCCAGCGCCGTCAACCGCCATGCAGCCAGGGCAAAGGTCGCTCCCGCGCCCCGGAAGAAGTTCGATTCGTCCGTGGAGGAATAGGGTTTCAATCCGCCGGTATGACGGAGTACCGACGCCGGCTCTCCCAGCAGCGCGCCGGCACGGAAAGCCTTCCATAGCACCAACCCTTGCCCGAACCGAGCCGTATAATCACCCGCCACCGCCTGCTGCAGCACGGTGCCACGGGTTCCGCTCCATCCGGCGGAAAGAGAGATGAAATCGGGCAGAAAGCCCTTCTGCCAAGATTCGCCGGCATCGTGGTCAACCGTCGCTGCAAGTGTCATCCGTGGGGTAGAACCGCTGTATTTCCCCGTCAACGAGGGCGTCTTCTCCCCTGCCTTCCAGCGAGTTCGCAACAGTGCGCCGTGCTGCCAGAGATGATCGGAAGCAAGCGCACCGGGGATCTGCTCGCTCCCGAAACTGAAGAACTGCGCGCAAAGGGCCGCCTTCTCCTGCGAGAAGCCATCCACCATGGCCAGTTCCCCGGCCGAGAGAATGTCCCCAAACTCCTTCCGGTGGTCCATGATACTCTCAACCTGAAAGAGCGTCAGCAAGCCCGTCTCCTCCAGCGCTTCCCGCGAAAGGGTATTGATGTCCGGCCGCCGGCGGGCGAGCGCTTCGTAACGGGCAAGCAGGGCCTCCTGCGCCGAAGGATCATCGGCCAGTTGTTCCGCCAGGGCCGTCAATTCAACCGGAAGTGTTTGGGCGTCAACGCGCCCGGCAAAAGTGGATAAAAAAAAGATTGTCGCGAGGCTGACAATCTTCAGGGCTATCCTCCCTACGATCTTACTCCTCATAGCAAATATGTCTTGAAAAATAATTTTCGTTCGAAGATAATGATTAAATTTGTATCCACAATCAACATTTTTCAGGTATGGCTAAAATCAAACTTCAGAACAGGACTTTCGTTCCGTACATCAGCAACGAAGAGATTGAAAAGGCGATTGACCGCGTTGCCGAAAAGGTGAATGCAGACTACAAGGGCTGCACCGATGTTCCTATCATCCTCTGCGTCCTCAACGGCTCTATCATCTTTACGGCAGAACTCCTTAAGCGACTCACCTTCAACTGTGAGCTGGCCACCATCCGCCTCTCCTCCTATCAGGGCACGGAGACCACCGGCGTCACCCGCAAGGTGCTGGGCCTGACCGTCAGCCTCAAGGGCCGCCGTGTGATCGTGGTTGAAGACATCGTCGATACGGGCCATACCATTACCGACCTCACCCGCATTCTGGCGGAAGCCGGTGCTTCCGACGTCAAGGTCTGCACGATGCTTTTCAAGCCGGCCATCTTCAAGAGCACCATCAAACTCGACTATGTGGCCATGGAGATCGAGCCCAAGTTCATCGTCGGCTTCGGTCTGGACTTCAACGAACTCGGCCGCAACCTCAAGGATATCTACATTCTCGACGAATAGATCATGAAGCACTATATTCTGTTCGGCCCTCCGGGCGCCGGCAAGGGCACCCAGGCCGCACTGATGGTTGAAAAGTTCAACCTTCGCCACATCTCCACGGGCGATTTGCTGCGCCGTGAAATCAAGGCCGGCACGGAGCTCGGCCGTCAGGCTGCCGCGCTGATCGAGAAGGGCAACCTGGTTCCCGACGAAGTGGTGGAAGGAATGATTGCCGGTGAACTCGCCGCGCATCCGCATGTCAAAGGGTTCATCTACGACGGATTCCCGCGCACCGTAGCGCAGGCCGAGGTGCTGGACAAGCTGCTCGCCGACCGCGGCGAAGCGGTGACCGCCGTCATCTCCATCATGATCGATGACGAAATGGTGCTCTCGCGCATCAAACACCGCGCCCTTCTGGAGAACCGCAAGGACGACGCCGACGAATCCATCATCCGCACCCGCATCGCCAACTACCACGCCAAGACCGAACCCGTCATCGGCTTTTACAAAGCTGAAGGCAAGTACAACGAAATCAACGGCGAAGGCGCTATCGAAGAGATCTTCGAAAGAATTCTTTCCGTTCTTTAGTCGGCTTTCGCCGGTAAAAGTATTTGGAGAATAGACTTTATTTCCTACCTTTGTCGGTAGATCATATGCGAACTGGTGAGTTCGACAACCAGGCATCCAGCCTCTAAATGGATGCCTGGTTTTTCTTCCAAAGTCCAACCGAGGGGAGGTATCGGGGCGAAGGAGCGTTGTTCTTTACACTCACCAAATTTCAAGCATATGATTAAACAAAGAACTCAACCCAGTTTCGCTCGCATCACCACTCGTGTGATTGTCGAGAAGGTTGTCAAAGTGAAAGCGTATGTTCGCGTTCGCAACGGCAAGCCTGAAAGAGTCGAGAGTCATTACAGAAAGTATTAGAGGTACTTGACGTTCCATTGACGCGACTTGAGCCGTAAGGCAGACTACACGATCCCCTCGGTTTTTTTATTATCTTTGTGCACAATTCGCATGCACCATGGCAGACAGCAATTTCATAGATCACGTACGCATCTATTGCAAAGCCGGAAACGGCGGAAAGGGATCGATGCACCTGCATCGGGCCAAGTATGTCCCGAAGGGCGGACCGGACGGCGGCGACGGCGGCCGGGGTGGCCACATCATCCTGCGGGGCAACAAGCAAATGTGGACGCTGATCCACCTGCGCTACCGCAAGAACATCCGCGCCGAGGACGGCGGGGACGGCAGCGGCCAGCTCAAGACCGGCAAAGAGGGTGAGGACATCATTCTCGAGGTGCCGCTCGGCACGGTGGCCCGCGACGGTGAGACCAACGAGATCCTCTTCGAGATTATGGAGGACGGCGAGCAACGCATCCTGGCCAAGGGAGGCCGGGGCGGTCTGGGTAACAACAACTTCAAGAGTGCCACCAACCAGACGCCGCGCTATGCCCAGCCGGGCGAGCCGGGCGTGGAGGGGCTCTTCATCCTGGAGCTGAAGATTCTGGCGGACGTGGGGCTAGTGGGCTTCCCGAATGCCGGGAAATCCACCCTGCTCTCCGTGGTCTCCGCCGCCAAACCCAAGATTGCCAACTACGCCTTCACCACCATGGAGCCCAACCTGGGCATCGTGAACTACTACGATGACAAATCGTTCGTGATGGCCGACATTCCGGGCATTATCGAGGGGGCGCACGAAGGCAAGGGGCTGGGACTCCGCTTCCTGCGTCATATCGAGCGCAACGCGATGCTACTCTTCATGATTCCCGCGGACAGCAAGGATATCGGCAAGGAGTACAAGATTCTGCTCAACGAGCTCAAACAATACAACCCGGAACTGCTGGACAAGCAGCGCGTGATCGCCGTCACCAAGTCGGATATGCTGGACGAGGAACTCAAGGCCGAGATTCGCCGGCACATGCCGCGCAAGGTGCCTTATCTCTTTATCTGCTCGCTCACGGGCGAAGGCATACCGCAATTGAAAGACCTGCTCTGGCATACCCTCAACCGTGATGAATCCGCTGATTGAGTTTGACCAAACCTTGACGCTGGCCCTCAACGGGGCGCACGCGGCTTGGCTGGACCCGGTGATGGTTTTCTTCTCCAAAGTCTATGTCTGGGTGCCGCTCTACCTGGCCACGATTGTTCTGCTTTTCTGCCGGCTCTCCTGGCGTAAGGCGCTGATCGGCAGCCTGATGCTGATAGCCGCCTTTGCCTTCACCGATATCTTCACCCACTGGCTCAAGGAGCATGTTTTTCTGCGTCTGCGCCCCTGCGAGGACCCGGCGCTGAGCGGCGTGATTCATCTGCTGGAAAAGCACGGCAGTCTCTACGGCTTCCCCTCTGGCCATGCGGCCAACACATTCGGTTTTGCGGCCGCGAGCGCCTGGCTGCTCAAGCGCAAATGGTGGACCATCCCCATTTTCTGCTGGGCTGCGCTGGTCTCTTACAGCCGCATCTACGTGGGCAAGCATTTTCTGGGCGACGTGCTCGGCGGAACCATGTTCGGCCTGCTGGCGGCAGGCGCGGCAATCCTGCTGATGCGCCTGATTTTCAAATGGATCAACAAGCGATGTACTGCCTGATTGATAGCTCTACCGATCCCTATTGGAACCTGGCGGCGGAAGAGTGGCTGCTGCGCAACGGGCCGCTGCCGATGTTCCGCCTTTGGCGCAATGCGCCGGCGGTGATTGTCGGGCGCAACCAGAATGCCCACGCGGAGATCAACCGTCCTTACGTAGAGGAGCGCGGGATTGCCGTGGTTCGCCGGCTGACCGGCGGCGGGGCCGTTTTCCACGATTTGGGCAACGTCAACTTTACCTTTATTGACCGCGCGGGATCCGAGCGCGACAGCCACGATATGTTCCGCCGCTTTACGGCGCCCATCCTGGAGGCGTTGAAGCAACTGGGTGTAGAGGCCCAACTGGAAGGGCGCAACGACCTGACCATCGACGGTGCCAAGTTTTCCGGCAATGCCATGTGTATCGAGGGCGACCGAGTGTTGCAGCACGGCACGTTGCTCTTCAGCGCCTCGGTGGAGGACATTTCGCAGTCGCTGCTCCCCCGCCCTGAAAAGTATGCCGGAAGGGGCGTCGCCTCGGTCCGCAGCCGCGTAACCAATATCGCTTCGCACCTGCGCAAACCCATGGACGTCACGGCATTCATCGACTTCCTGGCAGCAACCGTCGGCCGGGAGGCCACCCGCTGGGATTACAGCGCTGCCGACCGCGCCGCGATCGATCGCCTCGCCAATGAGAAATACCGCACCGAAGCGTGGAACTTTGGCCGCTCGCCGGCCTTCTCCTTCAACGCCTGCCGCAAATTCCCGGGCGGGCTGCTGGAGGCATCGCTGGATATACGCGGCGGCGTGATCCGCGAAATAGACGTTCGCGGGGACTATTTCTTCCGCGAACCGACGGCCGATTTCTGCGCAGCCCTTCGCGGATATCCCTATACAAAAGAGGCGGTCACCGCCCTGTTGGGGACGATGACCGTCGATGATTTCTTCTGCGGCATCAGCAGCGAGGAACTGCTTCAGCTGCTGTTCTGATTATTGGAATCGTTTCTCCTTGGCCTGGACCAGCATGTCCTTGAGGGTCTTGGAACAGTCCACGATAGCGGACTCAAAGGTTTCTGACTTGCGTTCTACAACCATGTCTTCTGCACCCGGGACAATCACGCGAATCTTTACGTTTTTGTTCTGCGGGTCATTCAGCAGGGAGAGGTTCACCTCCATGAGCGCCGCTTCGTCGTAGAATTTCTCCAGCTTGGAGAGTTTCTTGTTGGCGAAATCGATCAGTTTCTGATCGGCGTCGAACTTGATGGATTGAATCTGGATTTCCATAATTACCTCCTGTTTTTTGCTCTTGGATGAGCGGTTAAATATGTCTCTTTCAACTGTTCGAACGAGTTGTGCGTATAAACTTGCGTGGCGGCCAGCGAGGAGTGTCCGAGTATCTCCTTGATGCTGTTCAAATCCGCTCCGCGGTTGAGCAGATGGGTGGCCAGCGAATGCCGCAGCACGTGCGGCGATTTGCGCCCCGTAAATCCGTCCAGTCCGGAAAGCTCCTTCTGCACCAGGTTATTGACGAAAGCCGAATAGAGCGGCTTACCGTGCGGCGTCAGGAAAAAGTACCCTTCGGGATTGTCAGGATGCTCCTGCTCATTTCTCTTCAAATATACATCAATTTCCTGACAAATCAAAGAGGGAATCGGAATATCTCGGGGCTTATCGCCTTTACCGACGACCCGGAATACGCGGCGCTGCGGATCGAAGTCCCTGATTCTAAGATTGCACAGCTCGGCGCGACGCATCCCGGTGCAATAGAGAATCAGCAAGATCGTCCGGTTGAACAACGGCTCAAAATCCTCGCTCTCACGGCACCGCTTGGCGGACAGATCAAAGTAGGCGGACACTGCATGCTCTGCATAGAACTGCGGCAGCCGCTTCTCCTCTTTAGGGCGGGGCACCTTGCGGACGGGATTTTCGGCGAGTTTGCCACGCTGCATCAGATAGCGGCACCATGTGCTCAGGGCCGACAGGCGCTGGTTCACGGTGCGGGCGCCGAGGCCGCCTGTCTCCATCGAGCTGGCGATATAACTGCGTATCTCTCTGGGAGTCAATCTTTCGACTACCACTTTTTCCGATAGTTCATCGAACGGTACGCCCGGCTCCACGCAACCGTAGAAATCCTCGGCAGCCTCCCGGTAGAGGGCCAGCGTGCGGGGCGAATAGCGCCGCTGCAATTGCAAATACCCGATGAATTCGTCAAAAAGTTTCATTTCTTTACAAAGATACGAAAGGCTTTTGTATTTTTGTGTATGCAAAAAATCATCATCCTCGATTTCGGCTCCCAGACCACCCAGCTGATCGGCCGCCGTGTCCGCGAACTGGACACCTTCTGCGAAATCCTTCCCTACAACAAGTTCCCGCAGGACGACCCCGACGTGATCGGTGTCATCCTCAGCGGATCGCCCTTCTCGGTCTATGACCCGGAGGCCTTCAAGATCGATCTCGCACAGATCCGGGGGCGCTATCCCATCCTCGGCATTTGCTACGGCGCCCAGTTCATGAGCCATACCCTCGGAGGCCGCGTGGAGCCTGCTCCTTCGCGTGAATACGGCCGGCAGCACCTGGTCTCTTTCGAGGCGGAGAACCCGCTGTTCAAGGGCTTCGACAAAGGTTCGCAGGTGTGGATGAGCCACGGCGACACCATCACCGCCCTCCCCGCCGGTTTCCGGACGATCGCCTCGACGGAGAGCGTCAGCAACGCCGCCTTCCAGGCCGAGGGCGAGAAACTCTGGGGCGTACAGTTCCACCCGGAAGTGTTCCACAGCGTGCAGGGCTCCCTGCTGCTCAAGAACTTCGTGGTGGATGTTTGCGGCAGCCGCCAGAGTTGGAGCGCCGCCTCGTTCGTGGACACCACGGTGGCGGAGCTGAAGGAACAGCTGGGAAATGACCGCGTCATCCTGGGCCTTTCGGGCGGCGTGGACAGCAGCGTGGCCGCCGTCCTCCTCAACCGCGCCATCGGCGACCGTCTCACCTGCATCTTCGTGGACCACGGCATGCTCCGCAAGAACGAGTTCAAGCAGGTGATGGAGGATTACCAGGGGCTGGGGCTCCATGTAATCGGGGTGGATGCCAGCGGGAAGTTCTTCGCGGACCTCGCGGGCGTCTCCGATCCCGAGCAGAAGCGCAAGATTATCGGCCGGGACTTCGTGGAAGTCTTCAATGCCGAAGCCCACAAGATTACCGATGCCAAATGGCTCGCTCAGGGTACCATCTACCCGGACCGCATCGAATCGCTCAATATCACGGGCAAGGTCATCAAGAGCCACCACAACGTGGGGGGCCTGCCCAAGGAGATGCACCTGCAGCTCTGCGAGCCGCTCAAGTGGCTCTTCAAGGATGAGGTGCGCCGCGTCGGGCGCCAGCTGGGCATGCCCGAGCGCCTGATCACCCGCCATCCCTTCCCCGGTCCGGGCCTGGCCGTCCGGATTCTCGGCGACATCACCCCGGAGAAGGTCCGCATTCTCCAGGATGCCGATGACATCTACATCCGCGCGATGCGCGAGTATGTCTGCGAAGACGGTGAAATCCTCTATAATAAGATCTGGCAGGCGGGCGCCATCCTCCTCTCCACCGTCCGCAGCGTGGGCGTGATGGGCGACGAGCGCACCTACGAGCATCCCGTGGCCCTGCGGGCGGTGACCAGCACCGACGCGATGACGGCCGACTGGGCGCACCTCCCCTACGACTTCATGGCGCAGGTTTCCACTGATATTATTAACAAGGTCCGCGGCGTCAACCGCGTCTGCTACGACATCTCCTCCAAACCCCCGGCAACGATCGAGTGGGAATAAAAAACAGAACGGGCGGCCTTGCGGCTGCCCGTTCTTGTTTGAGGCGTCAGGGAAATTATTCCTCTTCGAGTTGCAAATGCTGTACATAGATCGCCTTGTTCTTCTGCTCACGACGCTTCACGGACGGTTTTTCGAACGTCTTGCGGGAACGGAGCTCACGGACGATGCCGGTCTTCTCGAATTTGCGTTTGAACTTCTTGAGCGCGCGCTCAATGTTTTCGCCTTCTTTAACCTGTACGATGATCATTTACAAACACCTCCTTTTTCTTAGGGACGGCAAAGATAGATATTATTTTCAATCCTGCAAAAAGTTTCTCTACTCCATCAGTTTCTTGTATTTGAAACGTTTGGGCTCCGCGTTACCGAGGCGCATCTTCTTGTTCTCCTCATACTCCGAGTAGGTTCCCTCGAAGAAATAGACCTGCCCCTCCCCTTCAAAGGCGAGGATGTGGGTGGCAATCCTATCCAGGAACCAACGGTCGTGGCTGACCACCACGGCGCAGCCGGCGAAGTTCTCGAGGCCCTCCTCCAGCGCGCGGATTGTATTGACGTCCACGTCGTTGGTCGGCTCGTCGAGCAACAGGACGTTGGCATTCTCCTTTAAGGTCAGCGCCAGGTGCAGGCGGTTGCGTTCGCCGCCGCTGAGCACCCCGCACTTCTTCTCCTGGTCGGCGCCGGAGAAGTTGAAGCGGGAGATGTAGGCGCGGGCGTTCATCTCCTTGTTGCCCAGCTTGACGTATTCGGAATTCTCCGCAATGGTCTCAAAGACCGTGCGGTCCGGATCAATCTGCCGGTGCTGCTGGTCCACGTAGGCGATCTTGACCGTCTCGCCCACCTCGAAGGTACCCGCATCGGGCTTTTCGTAGCCCATGATCAGGTGGAAAAGGGTGGTCTTGCCGGCGCCGTTGGGACCGATCACGCCCACGATACCTGCCGGGGGCAGCGAGAAGGTCAGATTTTCAAAGAGAACCTTGTCGCCGAAGGCCTTGGAAACGCCCTTGCACTCGATCACCTTGTTGCCCAGACGGGGGCCGTTGGGGATGAAGATCTCCAGCTGCTCCTCCTTCTGCTTGACATCGGCCGAGAGCATCTTCTCGTAGGCGCCCAGGCGGGCCTTGCCCTTGGCGTGACGGGCCTTCGGGGCCATCCGGACCCACTCCAGTTCGCGTTCCAGCGTCTTGCGTCGCTTGCTCTCCTGTTTCTCCTCCAGGGCCAGGCGGGCGCTCTTCTGCTCCAGCCACGAGGAGTAGTTGCCCTTCCAGGGGATGCCTTCCCCGCGGTCGAGCTCCAGAATCCAGCCGGCCACGTTGTCCAGGAAGTAGCGGTCGTGGGTCACGGCGATCACCGTCCCCTTGTATTGCTGCAGGTGCGCCTCCAGCCACTGGATCGATTCGGTATCGAGGTGGTTGGTGGGCTCGTCGAGCAGCAGGACGTCCGGCTCGCGGAGCAGCAGGCGGCAGAGGGCCACGCGGCGCCTTTCACCGCCGCTGAGGGTGGCTACGGAGGCATCCGGATCGGGGCACTGCAGGGCATCCATGGCCCGCTCCAACTTGGAATCTATGTCCCAGCCGCCGGCGTGCTCGATGGCGTCGGTCAGTTCCCCCTGGCGTTCAATCAGGCGGTTCATCTCCTCGTCCGACATCGGCTCGCAGAACTTCAGGCCGATCTCGTTGTATTCGGCAAGCAGGTCCATCACCTCCTGAACCCCTTCCTGCACCACTTCCAGCACGGTTTTGGAAGGATCGAGCTTCGGTTCCTGCTCCAGATAGCCCACGGAATAGCCGGGCGCGAAGACCACTTCGCCCCGCGTAGGGGTTTCGATCCCCGCGATGATCTTCATCACGGTGGATTTGCCGGCGCCGTTCAGACCGATGATACCGATTTTGGCACCGTAGAAGAAGGAGAGGTAAATGTCTTTAAGGATGACCTTGTTGTTGTGCGGCAGGATTTTGCTCACACCGTTCATCGAGAAGATAATCTTTTCGTCAGCCATGGCGGGGTGGGTTTAGTCAATGAGACCGCGTTTGCGGAGGGCGAAGAGGATTACCTCTACGACCGCTTCGTTTCCGCCCACTGCAGCGGCATCGATACAGAGGTCATAGCTGGCCGAATCGCCCCATTTCTGGAAGGTAAAGTAGTTGTAATAGTCCGCCCGGCGCTTCTCCTCCTGTTCGATGCGCTTGCGGGCCGCCTCGGGAGAGACCTCCCAGACGCGGGCGAGCATCTCGGTCCGCTGCTCCAGCGGAGCCGTAATAAAGACGCTGAAGAGGTTTGGGCAGTCGCGCAGGATGTAATCCGCGCAGCGTCCCACGAAGATGGTCCGCGGATGCTGCTCCGCGAGGGTGTGCATCACCTCGCTCTGGAGCGAGAAGAGGTTGTCGTCGCCCAGCACCGAACGGTGCGACATCGATTCGGTGAGCGGGCCATAGCCGCGGCTGGAAAAGAGCGCAGCCAGGCCGCGCTTGCGCGGTTTCTCATCGCTGGGAATAAACACCTCCGGCGAGAGGCCGCTGGAGCGCGCTGCCTCGGCGAGCAGTTCCTTGTCGTACATCTTGGCATCCAGCCGGGCGGAGAGTTCCTTGGCCACGGCAAGACCGCCTGCGCCGATCCGGCGGCCGATTGTCAGGATCAGTTCTTGTTTCATTGCGCTTCAGGTTTGGTTTCCTGTTCTTTCTTGAATTCCCGCTTCAGCGAAGCGAGCATGATTTCGGAGACGACAAGCGCGGCCAGGTCGGAGGCCGGCATGCTGTACCAGACACCGTCCGTGCCAAAAAAATGCGGCAGAACGGCCAGAAAAGGCAGCAGGAAGAGCAATTGCCGGCTGAGCGAGAGGAAGATGGCCTTGCGGGCCAGCCCCAGGCTCTGGAAGAAGTTGGAGATGACCATCTGCCGGCCGATAATCAGGAAGAGCAGCACGTCAATCGTGAAGCCGTGGGCGGCCATTTCAATCAGCTGCTCATCGTGCGTAAAGATGGATGCTGCCTGCCGGGGAAAGAAGACGCCTACGATAAAGCAGATCGAAGTCACGATGCAGGCGCAATACACCGTCAGGTGGAAGACCCGCAGCACGCGGTCATACTGCCTGGCTCCGTAGTTGTAACCCGCAATCGGCTGCATGCCCTGGGTGAAGCCCATCACAATCATCAGGAAGATGAATACAAGGCGGTTGACGATTCCATAGGCCCCGATCGCCAGGTCGCCGCCGTGGCGGGCGAACTGGTTGTTGATGAAAATCACCACGAAGCAGGAAGCCACGTTCATCAGGAAGGGGGCCAGCCCGATCGAGAGCGAGCGCTTGGCGATAGGCCAGTCCAGGCCGAACGAGCTCTTCGAGAAATGCAGGAATTCCCGCTTGTCGCAGAGGATCCGCAGGATCCAGACCAGCGAGATGCACTGCGAAATGATCGTAGCGACGGCCGCGCCCTGGATCCCCATCTTCAGCACGAAGATAAAGATCGGGTCGAGCGCCGTGTTGACGGCCACCGTCAGCACCGTGGCCAGCATCGCCTTCTGCGGATGGCCCGAAACGCGCACGATGGAGTTCAGGCCAAAGTAGAGGTGCGTGATGACGTTGCCCAGGAGGATCGGAATCATGTAGCTCCGCGCATAGGGCAGCGTGTCGGAGCTGGCGCCGAAGAAGCGCAGGATGGGATTGAGGAAGGCCATGGACAGTGCGGTGAAAACCACACCGATGATCACGTTCAGGATAAAGACATTACCCAGCACGCGCTTGGCCTTGTCGTAGTTCTTCTGCCCGAGCAGCACGCTGGTCAGGGTGGCGCCTCCCACGCCCACCAGCGTGCCGAACGCGGCGGAAAGGTTCATCAGCGGAAAGGTGATGGCAAGGCCTGAGATGGCCAGCGGCCCGCACCCCTGTCCGATGAAGATGCTGTCCACCATGTTGTAAATAGACGAAGCCGCCATCGCAATGATGGCGGGCAACGCATATTTTTTGAGCAACTTGCCGACAGGGGCAGTGCCCAGCTCGAGCGGAATGTTCTCTGCCAAGGGACCTTATTTTGCGGTCATGGCAGCCAGCGCAATGGAATTGAGCTTGGTGTCGATGCTGTCGGCACGGCTGGAGAGCACGCAGGGAGCGGCTGCACCGGCTACGATGGCAGCGGTACGGACACCGGGGCAGAGCTGGGTGTTGACCTTGTAGAAAACGTTGGCGGATTCGATGTTCGGGAAGAGGAGGCAGTCGGCGTCACCGGCCACTTCGCTCTTGAGCTTCTTGATGGCGACAGCCTCTTTGGAGAGGGCGACATCGAGGGCGAGCGGACCGTCGAGGTAGCAGCCGGCAATCTGGCCGCGGTCGGCCATCTTGGCCAGGAGGGCAGCCTCAACGCAGGCGGGCATACCGTCGAGCATCTGCTCGGTAGCAGCCACGGCAGCTACCTTCGGTTTCTCGATACCGAGGGCCTTGGCGGTGTTGACCAGGTACTTGACCTCAGCCTGTTTCTGCTTGAAGTCCGGAGCCGGGATCACAGCCATATCGCTGACGATGATAAACTTGGGATAGTTCGGGTTCTGGACCACGGAGACGTGGCTCAGGACTGCCTTCGGAGGAAGCAGGCCGTTCTCCTTGTTGAGGATGCCGCGCATGTACTTGTCCGTGCTGCAGAGGCCCTTCATCAGGATGTCGCCTTCACCGCTGCGGACCATCGAGACAGCCTGTGCGATGGACTTCAGTTCATCTTTGTTGTCGATGATCGTGAAGATGGCGGGGTCGATGTTCTCAGCCTTGCAGACGGCGGCAATCTTGTCGGCGTCACCGACGAGGGTAGCCTCGACGATACCCAGCTGGACAGCCTTGCCGGCAGCGGTTACGGTGTGGTCATCGACTGCCCACGCAGCCACGAGACGTTTTTTGGTCTTGGAACGGAGAACTTCAAAGAGTTCATCGAAATTTTTGATCATGATTGTGTGTATTTATTTGAGTGATTTGACAATGTTCATCGTATCGCGGGCAATCACCAGCTCCTCGTTGGTCGGCATCACGCAGACTTTGACCTTGGAAGAAGGTTTGGTCAGCATCGCTTCCTTGCCGTGGATGCCCTTGTTGACCTCTTCGTCGAATTCGATACCGAGGTACTCGAGGCCCTGGATGGCGCCGAAACGGGTCGGTGCGGAGTTCTCACCGATACCGCCGGTGAAGATGATCAGGTCCACGCCGCCGAGGGCTGCCGTATAGGCGCCGATAATCTTCTTAATGCTGTAGCAGAGGATATTCTGGGCGAGGGAAGCGCGGACGTTGCCGGCACCTGCAGCCTCTTCGATATCGCGGCAGTCCGAGGAGACGCCGGAGATGCCCAGCAGACCGCTCTTCTTGTTGAGGATCTTTTCCATCTCCTTCGGGGAGAGGTTTTCCTTCTCGGCGAGGTAGGGCACGATGGTGGCGTCGATGCTGCCGCTGCGGGTACCCATCGGCACGCCTTCCTGCGGGGTGAAGCCCATCGAAGTGTCGATGCAACGGCCGTCTTTCACCGCGGTGATGGAGCTGCCGTTCCCGAGGTGGCAGGTGATGATGCGCGAGTTGTTGATGTCGATGCCTGCGAAGGCGGCGCCGGCAGCGGCGACGAACTTG
>JAEEGL011805413.1_pt1 | contig 18455 bp, 18 predicted proteins | sample 9134231 | NCBI WGS metagenome assembly JAEEGL01 (sample SAMN16246548, study PRJNA631951) | gut metagenome | biome: gut microbiome; feature: rumen; material: fiber-attached | host: Bos | place: Iran: Karaj | collected 2018-10 | reverse complement strand
TCGTTGCATGAAGCAAGCCGTTACGATTTTACAACCGTATATCGATCAGCAGAAAGTAAATAAGACTTCCTCGGCAGGTAAGGTTCTCTTAGCCACCGTAAAGGGTGATGTTCATGATATAGGCAAGAACATAGTTTCTGTTGTTATGGCTTGTAACGGATACGAGATTATAGACTTAGGCGTGATGGTTCCTGCCGAGGAGATTGTAAAAAAGACCTTGGAACTAAAGCCTGACATCATAGGACTAAGCGGACTTATCACTCCCAGTTTGGATGAGATGATAAAAGTGGTAAGACTGCTGAAGGAATCGGATATCTCTGTCCCTGTAATGATTGGCGGAGCCACGACAAGTCCTTTACACACAGCCCTTAAGATTGCCCCTCAGTACGACGGTTCTGTTATATGGGTTAAGGATGCCAGTCAGAATGCTCCCCTTGCAGCGAGGTTTATCAATCCTGTTACAAGGGAGGAGGCAAAAGACTCGTTGCAAAGAGAGCAGCAGGAATTATGTAAGAAAGATGCTCCCTCAGAGATTCTCAGTTTTGAAGAAGCAAAGAAGAGGAAACCCATTTTTTTTTAAAGGAAATGTACATCAGAAATAACCTGAGACTGCACGTGGGCATTAAGCCTGCGTGTTATCTCGCTGTGCATCATCATCAGATTCTGTTTCAGAGCAGGACTTTTAAGCTTTACCCATAAAACGGAGTTCTTTACGTAAAGGTCTGTCGTATATCTACTTACGCCTTCCCCCATAACAGTAGGCCACGCATTAACAATGCGGTGTTCAAGAAGTGGAGTTTCCAGTCCTTCGCTTCTTAGGAACTGCATCAAGAGGTCACCTATCTGCTTCGGCTTATTCTTAATCATAGTGTTACATTTCCGTTTTTTACGTGGAAGATGCGGTAATCTCCATCGGATTTCTGAAGAATGCTGTCAAGGTGGTCTCTGTTCGTGTCTGTAATAAAAATCTGGCCAAACATATCATTGTTGACCAAAGATACAATCTGTTCCACGCGTTCAGCATCCAACTTGTCAAATATGTCATCTAAGAGTAATAGGGGAGTGGTCTTACTACCCGTACGTTTCAGAAAATCAAACTGAGCCAGTTTAAGAGCAATCAGGAAAGTCTTGTTCTGCCCCTGTGAACCTTCTCTTTTTATGGCATACCCGCCTAAGAGCATCTCCAGATCATCTTTGTGTACTCCATGCAGAGAATAACCGACTGCTTGGTCACGGAACCTGTTGTTGGTAAGTTGTTCAAGTAATGGACCGCGTTGGCAGTGTGAGGTGTATCGGAGTTCCACTGTTTCTTTCTCTTTAGAAATATGGTTGTAGAACTGTTGGAAGATAGGCGTAAAGTCCTTAATATACTCGCTACGGCATTGGTATATGTATTCAGCCTCCTTGGCCATCTGTTCTTCCCAAAGCAGGAACATTTCCGTATCTGGGGTAATTTCCTCCTTCAGAAGGGCGTTGCGCTGAAGCAGAGCCTTATTATATCTCAGCAGTGACTCCATATATATGGGATTATACTGCGAGATGATAATGTCCATGAACCGGCGCCTTTCCTCGCTACCGCCTGCAATTAGGAACTGATCAGCAGGAGATACCATAACCAGAGGAATAAGTCCGATGTGTTCCACCAAACGTTTATAGGCCTTCTTGCCACGTCTTACAATTTTCTTCTGCCCACGTCTGATTCCTATGTGAATATCTTCTGCCGTACCATCTTCATTCTCATATAGTCCGGCTATAGACATAAGGTCTTGATTGTGAAGGATGCATAGCGAATCCTGACTTGTTGAGTAGCTTCTGCACAGACTCAGAAAATGGATGGAGTCCAACAGGTTAGTCTTACCTTCACCATTCATTCCCAAAAAACAATTTATTTTTGGAGAAAGGTCCAGTTCACATGACGGAATGTTCCTGTAATTGATTATAGAGAGGTGCTTGAGTATCATTTCAAGTACAAAAATACATCATTTATTTCTATTTAAACGCATGAAAAGGAAAATATCTTTATGGAAATTTTATCTTCTGCAATATTTTAGCTAATTTTGCGCGGAATTTTGAACGAATATAAATAAAAACATTAAATAAAATGGCAAAAAACAAAAAAAACAACTACGAGGTTAATGAGTTTGATGAAGCTTTGGTAGCCTCTAAATCTTTCTTTGAGAAGAACAAGAAAGCAATTGTATATGGTGGAAGTGCTTTGCTTGCAATTATCATTGCAGCCCTTTTGATTCACCAGTTCTACATTGTTCCCCGTAACAATAAGGCAAATGAAAGCCTGTTTGCTGCTCAGGAGCTGTTTATGAATGGTGAGTACGAGAAGGCATTAAATGGAGACGGACAGAATATGGGCTTCCTTGCTGTTGCTGACGAGTTTGGTAGCACAAAGGCAGGAAATCTGGCTCACTTGTATGCTGGTCTTTGTCTGGTTCAGACCGAAAAGTTCCAGGAAGCTATTGATGAACTGGAAAAGTACAGCAGCTGTGGCGATGCAATGGTTAGTCCCTCTGTAATTGGTACCATTGCTAACTGTTTTGCAGAACTTGGTCAGAACGAGAAGGCTGTTGAAATGCTTCTTAAAGCTGCCAAGAAGGCTGATAACAACACCCTCAGTCCTATCTACTTGATTCAGGCTGGTCAGATTTACGAGTCTCTGAATCAGAACGAAAAGGCGTTGGACTGCTACAATCAGATCAAGACCAAGTACCAGCAGAGCATGCAGTACAACGAAGTAGATAAGTACATCGAGCGTGTAAAGAAGTAAACTATGGCTTCTGCTTTACACAATCTTTCAGATTACGATTTCGCTTCTGTACCCAATGCTGCCGACATGAAGTTCGGCATTGTGGTAAGCGAATGGAACAGTAAAATCACAGGCGCCCTCCTTCAGGGCGCTTTTGATACCCTCACCCGTCATGGTGCTAAGGAAGAAAACATCTTTGTAAAGACTGTTCCAGGTAGTTTCGAACTGGTCTTCGGCTCCTCATCTTTTGTAAGTTCAGGCAAGGTAGATGCTGTTATTGCCATCGGTTGCGTTATAAAAGGTGACACCCCACATTTCGATTATATCTGTCAGGGTACAACCCAGGGTTTGGCAGAGTTGAATGTAAAAGGTGAAGTTCCCGTTATTTATGGCTTGCTTACCTGTAACACCATGGAGCAGGCAGAAGAACGGTGTGGTGGAATGCTTGGCAACAAGGGTGACGAATGTGCTGTAACAGCCATTAAGATGGTTGATTACAAACGATACGTTTCAGCATTATAAGCTAATCACCTCAGATCTGTTTTCATAATTATTATAAAGGGGGATGTGTCAGAATAGGCACCTCCCCCTTTTTTATTTTTATTAATGACTGATTTACCGATGTGAATCGCTTTTCTTCTTAGCTTTTCCCCTATATTTGCCGTTCTTTCCTGAGTAGCTTTTTTTCTTTGTCTTGTGTTCCTTGTTGTATGTGGGGCTTTCTCCCAATTCCATGGGAACGGGAAGCTTTTCAACGTCCTTTCCTAAGAACTTTTCGATATGGGCAAAGTATTGCTGGTCCTTCTCCGAAACAAGGGTTATTGAACGTCCGTTCTTACCTGCTCTTGCCGTTCTTCCTATTCTGTGAACGTAGTCTTCCTTGTCATGCGGGACGTCATAGTTAACGACCAGTTGAATATCGTCAATATCAATTCCACGGGCAACAATGTCTGTGGCTACCAGAATGTCAATTTTGCCGCTGCGGAACTGATACATTACATCGTCGCGCTCTGCCTGTTCCAAGTCACTATGCATTGCTTTGGCCTTGTATCCTGCACGGATAATGCTGATAGCAAGTTCTTTTGTCTTAACTTTGCTACTGGTAAAGATAATAACGCGTTCTGGTTTCCTTTCCTTGAACAAGGCCTTTATAATGCCCAACTTCTGAGTTTCGTAACAGATATATGCTCCCTGGGATATTCCGTCTGCGGGTTTACTAAGTGAAAGTTTAATCTCAACAGGGTTTTTCAGCAGTTGGTGTGCCAGCTGGAGAATGTCCTTGGGCATAGTGGCACTAAACATGATAGTCTGATGTTTCTTGGGCAGTTGCTTGGCAATTTGCAGAATGTCGTCACAGAAACCCATGTCGAGCATACGATCAGCCTCGTCCAGAATAAAGAAGGAGACCTTGCTTAAGTCGATATTGCCTAAGGTAATATGACTGATAAGTCGGCCAGGGGTTGCTATAACAACATCTGCTCCATTCTGCATACTGCGTTTCTCCTGTTCGTATCGGATGCCATCATTACCTCCATAAACAGCAATACTGCTTACATTGCTTAGGTAATAAGAGAATCCCTGCATGGCTTGATCAATCTGCTGTGCCAGTTCGCGAGTAGGTGACATGATAATGCAGTTTATGGCATTCCTGGGGTATCCTCCGTCCTCCAACAGACTAAGAACCGGTAGGAGATATGCCGCCGTCTTACCTGTTCCTGTCTGAGCGATACCCATTATATCCCTACCTTTTAATATAGGTGGAATAGAATGCTCTTGGATGGGAGTTGTCTCGATGAAATTCATATCATCGAGAGCATCAAGTACGTTATAGTTCAAGTCTAAATCGTAAAAATCCATTTATTCGTCGTGTTATCTTGGTGCCTTCTTGTAAAGATACCATGCTATAAAGGTGAATAATATATTGGGAATCCATGCAGCGAGCATGGGAGATAATCCTGAATTAATACTGAATGTGGCAGAAACAGTCTGCAAGAGAATATATGCAGCACTTAATGCTATACCTGTACCTAGAGCTATACCCATACCTCCTTTTCGCTTTCTTGACGAAAGGGCCATACCTATAGTAGATAGGATAAATGCAGCAAAAGGTATGGCATATCTTTTGTGATATTCAACCTCAAAGACTTTAAGATTCTTACTTCCTCTGTTTCTCTGTTTCTCGATATACAGGAGAAGTTCATCGTTGGTCATGGTTTCCTGCATGTTTCGGGTAAAGAGGAAATCGTTAGGCTCGATGGCAATGATAGAGTCTATAGTGTTGAAGTGGGTGATTTTTTCCTTATATCCATGTAACTCGCGGATGGTTACGTTGTTCAGTGTCCAGTGATTACGTACATTGCTAAGTGTATCATATTTAACACTGCTTGCTGTAAGATGGGAAACTAACTTCTTGTTCTTGAATTTATCAAGGTTGAAGTGAATGCCTGTCTTGCTAATCCCATCAAAATGTTCCATATATGCAATAACCCCTTTATCTACCTGAAGCTGAACACGATCGGCATACGTGGGGTTCTTCTTGTTCTTCTTGTATTGGTTCTCAAAGACCAGTCGTTTGATACTTCCACGCGGTATTACCTCGGAACCCAGATAGAATGTGGCACAGGCAATGATAGCGGAGCTGATAAGGTAGGGGAGCATTAACCTTCTGTAGCTCATTCCTGTACTTATCATAGCTATTATCTCGCTGTTATCTGCAAGTTTGGATGTAAAGAAGATAACGCTAAGAAATACAAACAGAGAACTGAAAAGATTAGCGTAATAAGGAATAAAGTTCAGGTAATAATAAAAGATACCTTTCCAGGAAGCATGGTATGTGGTGAATCGGTCAACATTTTCATTAAAGTCGAATACAACAGCAATGCTGATAATAAGAAGGATGGAGAATATATATGTCCCCAAGAACTTACCTATCAGGTATCTGTCTATTCGCTTTAAGAATTTAACCTTCATGAAACAATCTTATAGTCTGTTGCTTACTTTCCTGATCATACCGCTTTTCCATGATGAGTAATCACCGGCAAGAATATGCTTACGAGCTTCCTTAACAAGCCACAAATAGAAGGCAAGATTGTGAATAGAGGCTATCTCCAAGGCCAGCAACTCCTGCGCTTTGAAAAGGTGATGCAGATAGGCTCGAGAATAGAACACATCGACATCTGCTGTGCCATTAGGATCGATGGGACTAAAATCATCCTCCCATTTCTTATTGCGCATATTCATGATACCCTCACTGGTAAAGAGCATCGCGTTGCGTCCATTACGTGTTGGCATCACGCAATCGAACATATCTACGCCTCTTTCAATGGCCTCAAGTAAATTGGCTGGCGTGCCAACTCCCATCAGGTATCTGGGTTTGTCCTTTGGCAGGATTTCGTTGACAACTTCGATCATCTCGTACATAACCTCTGTAGGTTCACCTACAGCTAATCCGCCAATGGCATTGCCGTCAGCTTCTTTGCTGGCAACGAATTCTGCACTTTGTATTCTTAGATCTTTGAAGGTACAGCCCTGAACAATAGGAAAGAGACTCTGGTGATAACCATATAAAGGTTCTGTTTCATTAAATCTTTGAATGCATCTGTCAAGCCAACGATGCGTCAGGCCCAAACTTTTCTTTGCATAGTTGTAGTCGCTTGTTCCTGGAGGACATTCGTCCAGTGCCATGATGATGTCCGCACCTATGCTGCGTTCTATATCCATCACTTTTTCCGGTGTGAACATGTGCTTGCTTCCATCAATATGGCTACGGAATGTACAGCCTTCCTCTGTAAGTTTTCTGATTCCTGTTAGTGAGAATACCTGGAAGCCGCCGCTATCTGTTAGAATAGGTTTGTCCCATCCGTTGAATTTATGCAAGCCTCCTGCTTTTTCCAGAATCTGTGTGCCGGGCCTTAGATAAAGATGGTAGGTGTTTCCCAAGATTATTTGTGCTTGTACTTGTGTCTTGAGATCATTGACGGTAAGACCTTTGACACTTCCAACAGTACCCACAGGCATAAAGATAGGTGTCTCTATCTGTCCGTGATCTGTTGTTATAAGTCCTGCACGCGCAGCTGTTTTGTCATCTGTATGTAATAGTTGAAATGTCATGCCTCAACGTTCTTCTTTTCTTCGTCAATCTTGAATTCAACAGCGTTCTTGACTTTTTCGTCCAAAAGTGCGAATTTCAAGACGTCAGCTATTGTTTCCACATAATGGAAGGTAAGTCCGGTAAGATACATCTGAGGAATTTCATCAATGTCCTTCCTGTTGTCGTTACAGATTACTATATCTGTTATACCTGCACGCTTGGCAGCCAAAATTTTCTCCTTAATACCACCAACGGGTAAGACTTTACCGCGTAGTGTTATCTCACCGGTCATGGCAAGATTCTTTCTAACCTTACGCTGGGTAAGTATACTGGCAATACTTGTTGCAATAGTTATACCGGCACTAGGACCGTCTTTAGGAACGGCTCCTTCAGGAACATGAATATGTATGTTATAATTGTCAAAGATACGTATATCGATGTTTAAATCCTCAGCATGTGCCTTGATATATTCCAATGCAAGCATGGCACTTTCCTTCATCACATCTCCCAGGTTACCGGTAAGTGTCAGTTTGGTACCCTTTCCCTTGCTTAGGCTTGTCTCAATAAAGAGAATCTCGCCACCTACGCTGGTCCAGGCAAGTCCGGTTACAACACCAGCAAACTCGTTTCCTTGGTAGATATCACGATTGTAAATGGGTTTACCCAGCAATTCCTCTATATAGTTTTCGCTGATGGATATATTCTCGCCAACATCTCCTTTGGCAACTTTTAAAGCAATTTTGCGGAAAAGTTTGTCAATCTGCTTTTCGAATCCACGAACACCGCTTTCGCGTGTATATTTTTCGATGAGGAACTCAAGAGATTTCTTGGGAAGCTTAAGATTCTTGATATCGTCTAGTCCGTTCTCTATTATTTTCTTTGGAACAAGGTGACGCTTTCCTATTTCAATCTTTTCTTCTGTAATGTAACCGCTTAGCTCTATAAGTTCCATTCTGTCCAACAAGGGACGGGGAATGGTATTGGTGTCATTGGCCGTAGCAATGAACATCACCTGACTGAGGTCATAATCTATGTCAAGATAGTTATCATGGAATGCATTATTCTGTTCTGGGTCAAGAACTTCCAATAGTGCAGAAGACGGATCACCATTTACGTTGTTGGTAGAAATCTTGTCTATTTCATCCAGGATAAAGACCGGATTCCCGCTTCCAGCTTTTTGCATACCTTTAATAATTCTTCCAGGCATGGCTCCGATATAAGTCCTACGATGTCCACGGATTTCGCTTTCATCGTGAACACCACCAAGACTTATTCGTACATAATTTCTGTTTAAAGCGCTGGCAATACTTTTGCCAAGGCTGGTCTTACCTACACCTGGAGGGCCGTAAAGGCAGATAATGGGGCTCTTCTTGTCCTTTCGCATCTTAAGGACAGCCAGATGCTCCAGAATACGCTCCTTTACCTTCTCCATCCCATAATGGTCGTGATTTAGGATTTTCTCAGCATTCACAATGTTCATGTTATCCTTGGTATATTCATTCCATGGCAACTGGATGATGGTCTGAAGATAGGTAAGCTGAACATTATAGTCGGGCGACTGGATGTTAATTCTGCCAAGCTTGGCAACTTCCTTAAGGAAGTAATCCTTAACGTCCTTGCTCCATTTCTTTTTTTCTGCCTCGTTCTGAAGTCTGGCAATATCTTCCTGCTTGACGGAGAACTCGTCTTTGTTGCCCAACTCTGCCTGAATGTTCTTAACTTCCTGCATCAGGAAGTATTCGCGTTGCTGCTGGTCAAGGTCAGATTGAGTCTTACGTTCTATATTACGTTTGATTGTGGCTAAATCCAACAGATTATTGATGACTCGAATACAGTTTGCCAGTCTGTCGTGCTCAGTCTCGCAGGCTAGTAACTGATATTTTTGTTTTACATCTATAGGCAGATAGCTACAATAGATATTCAGCATGAACGTAGAGATTGGAAGCCCATTCAGGAAGTTGGTAATCTCTGAAGGATAGTTGTCAAGAAGGTGTGTCAGATTATTGAATTTCTCCTTAAGAATATTAAGCATGGCAAAGTATTCATCCCTTTCTGATGCAGAGGGCATAATATCTGTTCTGTCTGCTACAATACCTTCAAAGCCGTTTTTGGTATGGCTAAACTGAATAAGTTCTACTCTGTTCATAGCCTGAAGCAAGGCTGTATATGTATTGTCAGGCAGTTTCATGAGATGAACAAGCCTACATGCACATCCCAGCGGGTACAGGTCCTCAATAAAAGGAGAATTAACATCCTCTTGTTTTTGTGAGAAGGTGGCAATGATTCCGTTTGTCTTTTCTGCCAATTTTACAGCCTTTATGCTGTTGGGTCGCCCTACCGTGATGGGTATGATTGTACCCGGAAACAATGCATTATCTCTAAGAGGTAATATTGGCATTTTCCCTTCATTGTGTTCGTGAATAAGTTTTTCAGAATCTGGATTAAATTCTGCTACAAAAGATAGATGTGGTTTTTTTATTTCTAACATAAACGTTTACAAGTCGTTTTTTGAGATGCAATTTTTTTTAGTTTGCAAAGGTACATAAAATTATCCAATATTTTGTGAGTCAATATATTAAAATATGTATATTGGCACTTTTTGTTATGGTTATTTTTCCTTTATTGATATTTTTTCTGTACTTTTGCAACCGTTTTTGATTAAAACTAAATTGGATGAATTTATATTTAAGATATTTCGATAGCGAGGTTTTTGCATATACTATAGAGGAGGCATTTGACTTTCTTCAGTCCATTCCCGAAGTAGATTTAGATGAGTTCTTAATGGCTGACATAGCTCAGTATGTTGAGAGTTCAAATATGTATCCTAAGCGATATAAGGTACATGGGAAGGCATACTTTATTATTATCAAGACAACTGCTGCCAATATGGAGGAATTCAAGAATATTGGTGCTGCTTCTCATGATGCCCAGTCAGATGCTGCCAAAACAAAGACAGATGTTTTCTCGGATTATAATCCTGGTTGGTATGATGGTTCCATCATGTTCAAGAGGGTTATTCCCATTCCTCAGACTCAAAAATTCCAATACGTTGATACTTTTTTTGTTGCTCGTGTTAAAGCTTATAGCCGACAGGACTGTTACAATAAAATAATAGATCATTTACGTTCCCGTAACGATATAGATTCAAGAAGTCAATTCCCTAGTATTAAGGGTAGAAACTTTGAATGTGTATTTCACGGAATGGATATTGAATAATATTGCCTGTATCTTTTTAGTGAAACCATTTGTCATTGGCATACTGCTTTATTGGGGCGTTGGTATTTATGTCTATGCTGATAAAAAAAACGGTAAGGAGATAGAGAAACATTATGCCCAGGAATATGTATTACCAGTTCCTGACCCATTGTATAAACCAGATGCTCCTGCTGCAATTGTAAATTTTGTTCCAGAAGTCAGGTTACATAATTTAAGGCCACACAAAGAACCCTCGATATATGGTATTGATGTTTCCCACCATCAAGGGGCCATTAATTGGGATATGGTTGCAACAGATGTCAACGCCAGTTATGTATATATTAAAGGAACAGAGTCCGCATCTCATGTGGATGATGAGTATGACAGGAATATTCGCGAGGCAAGAAGGTTAGGTATTCCTGTCGGGACTTATCATTTCTTCAGTCCCAAGGCAAGTGGTTTAGTACAGTTTGAAAATTTTTCTTCGAATTTTGATATCAAAATGCAAGACTTGATTCCTGTTGTTGATGTTGAACATCGTGGTAAGGTTTCTCTTGGACATTTTCATTCACAGTTAAAGATTCTTTTGGAAGAAATAGAGAGGGTATATGGAGTAAGGCCTATTATTTACACTGGTGTAAACTTTTATAACAAGTTTTTGTCAGGCAAATACAAGAAGTATAAGTTCTTTATCGCCAGATACCATACGGATGAACAGCCAGAGCTCTGTGACGATGTTCCAATTGTTTTGTGGCAATTCACCCCAGAAGGGTATGTTAATGGCATAAAAGGGCATGTGGACCGTAGTTGCCTGTTGGACAACTACAGCCTACGGGATATAATGATTCCCCAGAAATAAATGTTCCTTATAAGAACGGGTTGTATTTTATCTCCCATCCAACGCTACTTTCTGGACCGTGTCCAGAATAGATAATAGTGTCAGGTGGTAATGTCATTATCTTATTCTTAATACTGTCAATTTCCTTTTTCATATCCCCACCGGGGAGGTCTGTCCTGCCTATACTGCCTTGAAATAGGGTGTCGCCAGTAAATATGGTATGAGCAGATTCGATGTAAAAGCTCAGTCCGCCAGGAGTGTGTCCGGGTGTGTGCAGAACCTTTATTACCGTATTTCCTAACTGGAATGTTTCTCCTTCATCAATGTAACGTTCTATGGCAGGAAGGTTCCAGTTCATGGAAAGTCGGAACATGCCTGTCATTTCAGGAGCCTGACTATAGATGGTTTCATCTGCAGCGTGACATATTGGCTTAAGATTGTAAGTTTCCTTGATATATGACAATCCCCAGACGTGGTCGAAATGCATGTGCGTCTGTAAGGCATATTTCAAGATCAGATTCTCTTTATTGATAAGATCGCTTACGGCAGCATTTTCTCTGTTATTACTCATGCCGGCATCAATGATGGCGGTTTCTCTTGTTTCTTCGTCCCAGATTAAATAGGTGTTTTCACCAACGGGGTTAAAAGTGAATTTTTTAATTAACATAATTGCGTATATACAACTTTTTTGGTTTCAAAATAAGGTTCTGTAAAAAAATCTGTTAGTGGATATATCTCTGTTTGGCTTTTTAGGGGAAGTGTCTCGTTTCCCAATTCACCGCCTTTCAGGCAGATAACACCGTTAGGCAATGCATTAATCTGTTCTTTACTGATATTTTTTCGTATAATTTTAACCAAATCTGTCAATGGCATTACTGCACGAGATACCACATAATGATATTTGTCTTTAATCTCTTCTGCCCTGCACCATTGTGTTGTTACATTCTGAAGAGACAGAGTTTTTGCAACTTCTTGGCAAACTTTTATTTTTTTTCCTATTGAATCTACCAAGTGAAAAGATGTTTCTGGGAACATGATGGCAAGAGGAATACCCGGGAATCCTCCCCCTGTTCCTAAATCCATTACCTTTGTGCCAGGTTTAAAACGGATAAGTTCTGCAATACCTAAAGAATGCAGAACATGATGCTCGTACAGGTTGTCGATGTCTTTGCGTGAAATGACATTTATCTTCGAGTTCCAATCGCGGTACAGTTCGTCTAACATCTGGAACTTGCTTATCTGCTCTTGCGTAAGGTTGGGAAAATATTTCAGTATTATGTCCATTCTTAATGTCAGTTCTTTAAGAAGTTTGGTGTAATCAGGCCTTCAAGTTCTTTATATGAAAGTTTGGCAAAGATAAATCCCTCGGACCAAGGCGCAATATCGTATGGATTGTAGCAGAACATTATTCCATCTTTCTCTATCAGGAAATTGTTGTTGGATAGATATACATCGCCTAAAGAGAAGATGCTTCTTTTTTCTACCAGTTCCTCTTCCGTTTTGCAATCGTTATCTTTAATGATTTGCTCTTTAATGAGTTTTTTTACAGCCTCTTGCTTATTGCCAAAAAGCTCGTCGCATGTAATAATCGTACCTGTTTTCTCGTTGAAATTAATATAAGTCTCTAATGCACCACCATGTGCACCGCCCGTGTACATTTCTATCCTATTGGTATAGGCAATGATGCCTTCAGGAGCATCCTTGGAGACTTTTCCAGTCTGGTTGTATTCGTAGGCGTACGTATCTTGATATTCGTTATCAGGATCGTAGAAATCCTTTAGATCCTTCTCGAAATCATTGGATAATGAGTCGGCAAAGTGTTGTTTTGCCATCTCAAAGGGCGTAATTGTGTTCCCGAAGAGGAATGAAGCCAGTTGCTGGTTAATGAGTTGAGCAGCCTTGCTTTCCCCTTTTGCATATTTTACTTCTATGTTTATGCTATAATTAGGTAGTTCGTTGTCAAATATTTTGGTCTTTTTGTTGAATTTACTTGTGGAAAAAAACAAATTCTTTGCCTGCACAAGAGAGTCGCCTATTTCTCCTGTTTGCTGCTGTGTGTTGGTCTTATTATCCCAACAAGATATAAGCAGTAAGGTGGTGATGAGTATTGAAAGTCTATTTCTCATGATTAAAAATGATATATAAGAATGAAAAGATTCCTAATATGAAAGGATAATATAGATAAGGTATAACCTCAAGCGGATTAATACATGCCAGTCCGCCAGCAATAAGTAGCTGTGCACCATAAGGGATAATACTTTGGGCAAAGCAACTGAATGTGTCCAGTATGCTTGCAGTCCGTTTTGGGCTTATCTGGTAATGTGAAGATATTTCTTTAGCAAGAGGTCCTGTAGTAAGTATGGCGATAGTGTTATTGGCAGTACAAAAATCTGTAAGGATTACCAGTCCGGCTATACTGATTTCAGCCCCCGTCTTGCTTTTTATCTTTCTGGTGAGCACTGTCTTCAGATACTCAATGCCTCCGTTTCTCCTCATTACCTCAATTATACCACCAGCCAAAAGGGTAACAATAATCAGCTCACCCATTCCCAATATGCCATTATTCATGGCCGTTGACCACTCGGAAAGTGATAACTTGCCAAAGGATAATCCCATTATCCCAGCCAATATGGTACCTGATGACAAAAGCAGCATTACGTTCATACCACACAAAGCAGCTACTATTATATATATATAAGGTATAATGAGAAAATAGTTTATGTCCCCGCTGATTTCATCTCCTTCAAGCCCAGAACCATCAATCAAATACAGAACTAAAGCTATAATGGCCGCAGGTAGAGCTATCTTGAGATTGTATCGGAATTTGTCTTTCATCTTACAACCTTGTGTCTTAGTGGCCATGATGGTAGTGTCAGAGATAATGCTCAGGTTGTCCCCAAAATATGCACCACCTACTATTACAGCTATTAGTAAGGGAAGGTTTTGCCCAGTTTTTTCAGCAATGCCGCAAGCAATAGGTGTTAATGCGGCAATGGTTCCTACACTTGTGCCAATACTCAGAGAAACAAAACAAGAAGCAATAAACAATCCACAGAGCATCATCTTTATGGGCATTAAACTAAGGGTCATAGTAACAGTGGCATCTATGGCACCCATTTGTTTAGCTGTTGATGCGAATGCACCTGCAAGGATAAAGATAAATACCATGGTCATGATTTCTTCTTTTGCTGCTCCTCTGGCTAAAACAGCAAAGCGTGATTCAATGTTTTTCTCTTTAACGATGAAAATGGAATATAAACATGCAATCAGAAATGAAACTATTATGGAAGCAGCATAGAAATCGCCTACGATGATACTTGACGATGTATAAACAGCCAAAAAAACAAGCATTGGGCTGACAGAAATAAGTCCACGTGTACCTTTTATCTTTTCTTCCATAAAGCGAAATTACACAAAATATTTTAAACTACATGTATAAAGTGTGCATTATTTAACATGTTAGGTTAAAAAAACATCGTTGCATGCCATTTGTCTCGCAAAAATTGTATAACTTTGCGGTTCAAATAATACTAGATATAAGCATTTAATGAATTTCTGTTATGGCAAAAATAATTACTATGGGTGAGGTAATGCTTCGCCTTTCAACACCAGGAAATAATAGGTTTGTTCAGTCTGATTCTTTTGATATTAATTATGGTGGTGGTGAAGCAAATGTTGCAGTCAGTTTGTCAAATTTTGGTCATGATGCTTTTTTCGTCAGTAAAGTGCCGGCTCATGAGATAGGTCAAGCAGCCGTAAACAGCCTTCGGAAATTTGGAGTTCACACCGATTTTCTTGCTCGTGGTGGAGACAGGCTGGGTATTTATTACCTCGAGACGGGCTCAAGTTTACGTCCTAGCAAGGTGATATATGATCGTGCTCATAGTAGTATATGTGAGGCTAATCCTGAGGATTTTGATTTTGAAAAAATATTTGCAGGAGCCGATTGGTTCCATTGGAGTGGTATTACACCTGCCATTAGTGATAAAGCTGCTGAGTGCGTAATGCAGGCATGCAAGGCTGCTAAGAAAGCTGGTGTCACAGTCAGTTGTGACTTGAACTTCCGCAAGAAACTTTGGACACCGGAAAAAGCTCAAAGTATTATGCGCCCGCTTATGCAATATGTTGATGTTTGCATTGGTAACGAAGAAGATGCTGAAATGTGTCTTGGCTTTAAGCCTTCTTCTGATGTGGAGTCAGGAAAGACGGAGGCAGATGGATATAAGTCCATCTTTACCAAGATGCAGCAGGAGTTTGGCTTCCAATACGTTATCAGCACTTTGCGTGAGAGCTTCAGCGCTTCCAATAATGGTTGGAAAGCCTTGATTTATAATGGCAAAGAGTTTTACCTGAGTCGTAGATACGAGATTACTCCCATTGTTGATAGAGTAGGTGGTGGCGACAGCTTTAGCGCTGGTATTATTCATGGTTTGGTAAGCAAAATGTCACAAGGCGATGCTTTGGAGTTTGCTGTTGCTGCAAGTGCCTTAAAGCATACCATTCCAGGTGATGTGAATATGGTTAGTATTCAAGAAGTAGAATCTCTGGCTGCGGGAAACACCAGTGGTAGAGTTCAAAGATAACAGATTATGGCAAAGTTCGACAAAATACAGGTTTTGAATAAAATGAAGGAGACAGGTATGGTGCCTGTATTCTATCATTCTGACATTGAGGTAGCAAAGCAAGTAATCCTTGCCTGTTACCAAGGAGGTGTTCGTGCTTTTGAGTTTACCAACAGAGGCGATTTTGCCCACGAGGTATTTGCCGAGTGTGTGAGGTTTGCCGCTAAGGAATGCCCAGAAATGGCAATGGGTGTTGGCTCTATAGTTGATGCACCCACAGCAAGCCTTTATATTCAGTTAGGTGCATGCTTTGTGGTTGGCCCACTCTTGAATGCTGATATAGCTAAGGTATGTAACAGACGTTTGGTTGCTTACTGTCCAGGTTGTGGCTCTGTAAGTGAGTTAGGTTATGCTCAGGAGTTAGGCTGTGATCTGACTAAAGTTTTCCCGGGTGATGTGTATGGTCCTGCTTTTGTTAAGGGTGTTATGGCTCCTTGTCCTTGGAGTAAAATTATGGTAACAGGTGGCGTTTCACCTGACAAGGAAAATCTTACGGTATGGATGAAGGCTGGTGCATTCTGCGTTGGAATGGGCAGTAAATTATTCCCCAAGGATGTTGTGGCAGCCAAAGACTGGAACTATATTACAGAAAAGTGTAAGGAGTCTCTTTCTTACATTGCTGCAGCAAAGAAGTAATGAACAACAAGAATAAGAAAAATAAAGGACCACGTTGGTTCGTTCCTGCCGGACTGGAACCAACGAGGATGGATAGGATAATATTCTCTTGGCAAGAGAAAGGCAAACTGGTGCCAACTCCCTCTCTTATTAAGACCCATGAACAGATTCTGGGCATCCGCAAAGCCGGTGAACTGAATACGGCTGTCTTGGACTACGTGGCTGAGCATATCCGCGAGGGTATGAGTACGCTCCAGATTGATAAGTTGGTGTACGACTATACGACCTCTCATGGAGGTATTCCTGCACCCTTGAACTACGAGGGTTATCCCAATTCCTGCTGTACCAGCATCAATGATGTGGTATGCCACGGAATTCCCAACGAGTACGATATTTTAGAGGAAGGTGACATAATCAATGTGGATTGTACCACTATCCTGAATGGTTTCTATGCCGATGCTAGCAGAATGTTCATTATTGGCAAGACCACTCCTGAGCGTAAGCGTCTGGTTGACGTTGCCTGGGAATGTCTGAAGATCGGTGAGAAGGTTTGTTCCGAACCATACGTCTTTGTCGGTGACTTAGGTAACGCTATTGCCAAACACGCCCATAAGAACGGATGCTCTGTGGTTAGAGATCTATGCGGTCATGGGGTAGGGCTTGAGTTTCACGAAGAGCCTGATGTAGAACATTATGGCAAGAAAGGTTCCGGTATGCTGCTCGTGCCTGGTATGACGTTTACCATAGAGCCTATGATTAATGCGGGCGATTGGCATGTGTGTGGCGACGAGGAGGACGAGACAGAATGGATTGTCCTTACAGAAGATGCCTCTGATAGTGCCCAGTGGGAGCATACCTATGTGATGACAGAGAATGGGGTGGAAATTTTAACGCACTAAGAGGCCCCTCTTCCAAACCCTCCCCCAAATGGGTGGGCTTAGATTGGGTGTATCTTAGAGGAATAATCGAATCAAATGGAAGATTTAAAACAAAATGGCATATCAGATGCCTCCCCCTCGGGAGAGGATGGGAGGGGGGCTACCTATATTCTTGGTATAGAGAGCAGTTGCGACGATACCTCGGCAGCTGTTATTCGTGATGGCATACTGCTAAGTAACGTAACGGCCAGTCAGGCTGTCCACATGGAATATGGTGGGGTAGTACCTGAGTTGGCCAGCAGAGCTCACCAGCAGAATATTGTTCCCGTAGTAGATACGGCACTCAAGAAGGCAGGCATAGAACGTGAGCAACTTTCGGCTATTGCCTTTACTCGTGGTCCTGGCTTGATGGGCTCTTTGTTGGTCGGCGTTTCTTTTGCCAAGGGATTGGCTCTTTCTTTGGGTATTCCTCTTATTGATGTCAATCATCTGCAAGGCCATATCCTGGCACATTTTATTCATACTGAGGACGATGACTATGAGTCGCCCACATTTCCCTTCCTATGTCTGTTGGTAAGTGGTGGGAACAGTCAGATTGTGTTGGTGAAATCTTACCATGAAATGGAGATAATAGGCCAAACCATAGATGATGCAGCAGGTGAAGCTATAGATAAATGTTCTAAGGTCATGGGACTTGGATACCCAGGCGGACCTATCATCGATAAGTTGGCAAGGCAAGGTAACCCGGAGGCATTCATCTTCTCAAAACCCATCATTGCAGGTTACGATTACAGTTTCAGTGGACTTAAGACCAGTTTCCTGTATTCTCTTCGTAACTGGTTGGCGGAAGATCCTGATTTCATTGAGCACCATTTGAATGATTTGGCAGCCTCTCTTGAGAAGACCATTGTGGATATTCTTATGAAGAAACTGCGTCTGGCAGCCAAGGACCTAAAGATAAAGCGGGTGGCAGTGGCAGGTGGCGTTTCTGCTAATAACGGATTGCGCAATGCATTCCATGATTATGCCAAACGGTATGGTTGGAAAGTGTTTATTCCAAAGTTCAGTTATACTACCGATAATGCGGCAATGATAGCCATAACAGGCTATTATAAGTACTTAAACAAGGAGTTTTGCCCTGTTTCTGCTCCTGCTTATAGCAGAAATGTGATATAAAGACAAAAAAATAAGTCAAAGTATTTGTGGTTCAGATAAATTATTGTACCTTTGTGCCCTGTTTGGAAGAAGTTGTTATTGGAATAGACTAAAAAGAAAAGGTAGAAATGTCTAAGATTTGTCAAATTACAGGGAAAAAGGCCATGATAGGCAACAACGTTTCCCATTCAAAGCGTCGCACTAAGAGACACTTCGATGTGAACTTGTTCACCAAGAAGTTCTATTATGTAGAGGAGGACTGCTGGATTTCACTGAGCATCAGTGCTGCAGGTCTGCGCTATAT
>JAEEGL013827866.1_pt1 | contig 18456 bp, 13 predicted proteins | sample 9134231 | NCBI WGS metagenome assembly JAEEGL01 (sample SAMN16246548, study PRJNA631951) | gut metagenome | biome: gut microbiome; feature: rumen; material: fiber-attached | host: Bos | place: Iran: Karaj | collected 2018-10 | reverse complement strand
TCGGCGGGGAGGGCCGAGCAGTGGAAGAAGATGGCGCGGTCTTTGGCCGGGCCGTAGTTGTTGTTCACGTCGAAGAGGCCGACGGGGCCGTCGACGGCGAGCGACAGGGCCTTCATGACGACGGCGTTGTTCACGTCCATCTCGCAGGCCGCCGGGATGCCCTGCGAATTCAGCATCGCCATCACAACGCAGGGCGCGATGCCCCAGCGATGCTGGAATTCGTCCCAGCAGCGAATCGCGAAGGCGTCGATGGAGAAGTCGGCCCGGATCTTCTCGAGGGCAACCGCGAGCCGCGCCAGCGACTCCGCCTTCTCCTGGGGCCAGGTGCCGAAATTCGCGTAGTCCTTCAAGGCAGCGACCTTCTCGGCGACCGTCTGGGCATCGACCTTCTCCATGCGCGCGAAGAGGTAGGAGAGGTCGAGCGTCTCGATGCCGATGCCCTTGCGCTGGTAGGCGATTTCGTCGTAGCGAACCGTCTTGAAGGCGGTCGTACGCGCGCCCACGGCCGCCACGTTCATCCGGCGCATCCCCTTTACGATGCGGCAGGTCGCGGCAAAGAGGCGCAGATCCTCCGCGAAAGCGGCGCTCCTCGGATTGACGGCGAAATGCTTCGTCAGGGAAAACTTGATTCCCGCCTGGCGCAACACGTTGCACATGGCGATCTTGCCGCAAACCGCATCGCGGCGGTGGGAGAAGTCCATCTTGCCGATTTCGTCGGGATAGGCCTGCATGAGAATCGGCACCCCCGCGTCGCGCAGCGCATAGAGGGCGCCGTTCTCGTCGCCGAAGTTCGGCAGGGAGACGATCACGCCGTCGTATTCGCCGGTGTGGGCGCGAAGGAAGTCGGCGAAGACGCGACCCTCCTGCTGGGTCTCGACCGCGTCGTAGCGCGTTCCCGCCCCTTCCATGATCAGCGCTTCGTGGCCGTTTTTCTTCAGCGCGTACTTGAAGTCCTTGATGGCCGAGGCAATCAGTTCGCCGGGAAAGAACCCGCGGTTGCCAAACATCACTGCGAATTTCATCGTTGCGTTTCCTCGTGGGGTTGTCGCGTCTGTGGTCAGGCCGCATCCGGCTTGAAAAGCCGCATGACGCGCCGGACGTCCTCCCGGACGGCCTCGGTCGCGCAGACGGCCAGATCGTGGAACATCAGTTTGCCCTCGTGCCCCGAGACGAACGAGCGAACGGCCTCGCCCGCCGCGATGGCGCCGTAGGTGTAGTAGTTGATCTTGCGGATGCCCTTCGAGATCGCCTCGTGGTAGTCGTTGGCGGAGAGCCCCGAGCCGCCGTGCATCACGAGCGGCAGGTCGCCCGTCGCCTTCCGGACCTCGTCGATCACCGTGAAGGACAGCTTCGGCGCTGTCTTGTAGACCCCGTGCACGGTGCCGAACGAAATGGCGAGGGCATCGACGCCCGTTTCGGCAACGAACCGCGCGGCCTCCTCGGGGCGCGTGTAGAAGTCTTCGGGGGTGTATTCCCGCAATTCGCCCTTCAAGTTGTGGGGCATCGCGCCGAGTTCCGCCTCGACCGTCGCGCCGAAGGCGTGGGCCACCTTGCAAACGAAGGCCGTCCGGCGGATGTTCTCCTCGTAGGGGAGCGCCGAGCCGTCGAACATCACCGACGAAAAGCCGAGCCGGATCGCCTTGAGGCAGAGTTCGACAGAATCGCCGTGGTCGAGATGCGCGGCGACGGGCGTCGAGGCGGACTTCGCCAGCTGCAACATGATAGGCGCGGCCACGTCGAACGGGCAGTACTCCTCGTGAGCCGGGGCATGTTCGAGGACGAACGGGATGCACAGGTCTTCGGACGCGCGAATCGCGCCCAGCCCTGATTCCAGAGAGGCGAAATTGAAACCGCCAACTGCGTAGCCGCCCTTCGCGGCATCCGCCAGCATGCCCTTCATGTTGACCAGCATATTTTTCTCCTAATTGTGCCAGAATGGAAAAAGTATAGAACAACAACGGAAAAAAAGCAAGTATTTTGCATCGCGCACATGCGCGAGGCGTTTCCATGTTTTCCAACATCAGCCGGCGCTGCTGTCGATATGCGCTTCGCCTGAGAAGACTTCCTCGACGGCACCGTCTGATTTGCGGAGCAGGAGCGCGCCGGAGGAGGCAATGCCCGCCGCCACTCCATCAACAGGCTTCCCGCTCAGGCCCATCGAAACGCGCCGGCCAAGGAGCGCATCGCGCTCGCGGAGGCGCGGAAGCACGGCTTCAAGTCCGCCATCCAGCCAGGCCGTATAGACCTTGTCCAGCGAAGCCAGAACTGCGCGAAGAACATCCCGTTCGTCAAAGACACGCCCGGCAACGGCACGCATCGACGTCGCAACGGGGGCGACATCAGCCGGAAGGCGCGCAACGTCTAGGTTGACATTGAGCCCGATCCCGGCAATCACATGGCGGACACCACCGCCATCGGCCTCCATCTCGCAGAGAATGCCACAGATCTTCCGCCCGCCGACAAGGATGTCGTTTGGCCATTTTACCGCAACCCGGTTGCCGACAAAGGGCTCAATTGCCTCGGCGACGGCCAGTCCAACGGCAAGGGGAAGCGTCGCGGCGACAAGGGGTTCGACAGCGGGCCGCAGCAGCAGCGAAAAATAGAGGCCATCCCCCTTCCCCGAAACCCATGTCCGCCCCTGGCGGCCGCGTCCCGCCGTCTGATTCCTGGCGCAGAGGACCGTCCCCTCCGGCGCACCGTCCCGGGCCGCGTGCGCCAAATCGGCGTTGGTGCTGCCCGTTGAGTCAACTGTCGTTGTCTTCCAGTCCATGGGCAAAGATCAGGGGAGCACGCTCTGCGTGGTGCGGAAATGAAGCTTGGCCACCTTGCCGAGGGCTTCCGCGCCGTGCTTGGCGACGAAGTCCTTGCCGGCCGCAATGGTGGCGGCGGAGGCGCCTTTTGGCAAATTGACGCCGAAGGTTTCCGAAAGGCGTTTCAAGGCGAGCAGGAAACTCTCGCGGGCGATTACCGAGGCCGCGGCGACGGCAATGTCGGTCTCGGCCTTGTGGTGCTGTTCCAAAACGATGCCACGGCCGTTCTTCATCAGGGCCGACTTGATCAGCCACTCGGCACCGAACTGGTCCGCCACGGCGCGCGGACAGGAGGGCATGGTCGCGAGGAGATCCTCAATCGCCCGCGCATGCGCCCAGGAGAGAACCCGGTTGACGTTTTTGTTCTTTTCGTAGATGCGGTTGTAGGCCTCGGGGCCGATGAAGACCAGCTTGTAGCGGTTCGTGCCCAAAAGGGCGCGAAGTTTGGCGCCAATCGCAAGGACCTGCGCGTCGGAGAGCGCCTTGCAGTCCCTCGCCCCGATTTCGCGCATCCGGGCGGAGAGCGTCGGGTCAGTGTAGGCGGCGCAGGCGACGAGCGGGCCGAAGTAGTCGCCCTTTCCGCTTTCATCGATTCCCATGTGCGGCGCCACGGATTCGGGGTCTATGATGGCCTCGTTGCCGAAGGCCGCGACCCCGGTGACCTCGGGTTCGAGAACAAACTTCACGAACTCCTCCGTGGCCGCGCCCTGGACCAGCACCTTGCCGCTCGTGTAGAGGTTGACGATCAGGTTCTCGGCCTTGACCGAAATGACCGTGTAGGGGACGACGGTGCGGACATAGTTGCCCCGGTCGAGAAGCGCGGCCAGTTTGGCCGCCTGCTCCTTCGTCAGTTCAAGCGTATAGGATTTTGTCGTTGCCATGCTATGCTCCATTTCACCGCTGGGGCGATCACTTCGCGCCTAACCGCGAGGCCAATTCCGTGTAGGGGAAGAGCCGATCGTATTCCATAAAACCCGAGAGCGCCGTGGCGATGACATGGTCGCCGCGCTCCTCCATGATCGAGACGGGATTGAGGCCGCCGATGATGACGGCACCGCAGCAGCCGCCGCTGACGGGAATGCCGAGCAGTTCCGCGCCCGGCAGTCCGATCTCCATGAAGCAGCCAAGCCCGACCTCCTCGACGCGGTCGGCAATCGCGCGCACTGTGTCGAGCGCCGCCGCGGGAAACTCGCGGAAGCTCGCTCCAATCAGCCCGTTTCCGGTCCGGATGGCGTCGCGGTAGTTGGTGAAACCGCCGCGGATGAAAATCACCAGCGGATCGAGGGACGTGCCAGTGTAGTCGATCGCCTCGGTGAAGCGCGCCGGGGCGGCGTCGCGGATCTCGACGAGGCCGCCGAACCGCGACCGCATGGGGACGCCGTGCTTGAGCAGGATGCCGTTCATGGTAATCGAGCAGACCGTGCAGAAGCCGATCATTCCGGCAGGAACTTCGATTTCACCGACCCGTTCGCCGGGTTCGACGAGGGAAACGAGCGTCCCCATCGAATAGCCCTTGGCGAAGACGGCGCAGATCTCGTCAAGCGCCGACGCCAGCTGCGCGGGGCGACAGATGGTTGTGTTGACCATCACCGTCCCCGTGCAACGCTCAAGGTCGAAATCCATCCCGTAGGTCATCGCGTCAATCTTCGAAGAGAGGAAGCCTATCCGCTCAACGGTTCGCGACCGCATGAGCTCGCGGCGTCCCTTCGCGGAAAGCACATGGCCGCGGCGGCCGAAGGTCAGCGTCGCGCCCTCGGCTGCAAGAACGGCCAAGTCGTCGCGGATCGTGCGCTCGGAGATGTCAAGCCCGCCGGCGGCGAGCTCGGCGGCGAGCGTGGCGCCGGAGACCGGCGCCGAATGGCCGCGAAGCGCCTCAAGTATCCGAAGGCGGCGGCGTGTGAATTTCGATACGTTCATGTCAGCAACTCCATTATAGCGGAATCAGCGACTTCAAAGCCGCGACGGGTCAGGCGCCAACGTCCGGGCTGGCTTTCACAGGCGATGCCCGCATGCGAAAGTCGTTCCAGCGACGCGACCCAGCCCGCTGCCAGCGGTCGCGCCGCCGGCAGGCTGTCGGCGAATGCGGCTGGCGCAACGCCGGCTGCCGTGCGCAAGCCGTAGACAAAGCGCTCCTCGGCATCGTCCGCCGGCGAAAGCGTCTCGTCGTTTGACGCAGGCGGCAGGATGCCTTCCGCAAGGGCGTCGTGCCAGGCGGCAATGTCCGGCGCGTTGGTGCGGCGCGAGAGACCGACGCGCGAAGCCGCTGCCGGGCCGATCCCCACATAGTCCCCGCCGCTCCAGCAGGCGGCATTGTGCCGGCACTCGAAGCCCGGAAGGGCGTAGTTCGAAATCTCGTAGCGGACGTAGCCGGCGCCCTCCAGCAGATTCTCGGCGAGGGCAAGGGCGTCCATGAGGCGGTCATCGCCGGGGACACGTGCGCGCCCCTTCGCAACGGCGGCGGCGAGGGGCGTTTCCGGCTCGACGATGAGGCCGTAGACCGAGACATGACGCAGGCCGAGGTCAAGGGTCCGTGCGAGGGTATCGCGCCAAGACGCCTCGCTGCATCCGGGGAAGCCGGCAATCAGGTCGATTCCGACGTTGTCGAAGCCGCACTGCCGCGCAAGGCCGACGGCGGCGACGGCATCGGCGGCCGAATGGCGGCGTCCCATCGCAGACAGAACGCCGTCGTCAAGGCTCTGGACGCCGAAACTCAGCCGATTTACGCCCAGGGAGAGGAGTGTCGCGAAAAGCCCGGGAGACACAAGCGCGGGAGCGGGGTTGAGCTCGACGGTCCATTCACGCGCCTTCGCAAAATCAACGCCAGCGCGGCGGAGCGCCTCAACCAGACGGGAGAGCCCCTCCACGCCCAGCAGAGAGGGCGTCCCGCCGCCGAAATAGACCGTCGAGGCTGCGGCGGGACCGGCACGCAGCGCGTATTCGCGGCCGACGAGATCGGGGAAGTCGGCGAGAAACCCAGCCGCAGCGTCGGCCGCGACCGAGTAGAGGGCGCAGTAGCGGCACTTCGAGAGGCAGAAGGGGATGTGGACGTAGAGGTTCATCGCGGACGACGCGCCTACTCCTCAAGGGGGATGTCGGGCAGTTTCTCCCAACGATGCCTCCAGCCATTGGTCCAGGTTTCGCCGGGGTCGAAGAACGACTCGCCGGGCCGGAGGTCGTCATGGGTTCCCGGCACGCCGTCGGGGCCGCAGGAGAGAAGCCGCGGGAGGTCGTTGGTGCCGCGCTCGTAGAAGTACGGGCGCCCCCAGGGGTCCTCCATCAGCTGGACGAGGTAGGGGCCATCCCATCCCGGCTCACCGGGGTCGGCGTTGAGGGCCCGCAGCCCCTGCTCGGTCGAGGGGAAGCGGCCGACATGGAAGCGGTAGCGTCCGAGGGCGGTCGCCAGCACATCGAGGGATTTCACGGCGACAAGGTGGGGGATGGGGCGGTCGGGGTTTTCGCGCACACGCCGATCCACGCGGTGGATCAGGAATCCGCCAAGCACGGCCAGAAGGAAAATCGCGGCGAAGATCACGCGCGGAGCATAGATCTCGCGGAGCGTGGGCGTGGCGGAGATGCCGGCGAGGCGCATCTCCGCCTCGCGCCGTATCTGCCGCTTGATCCGCCTGCGCCGCGCGGCATCGCCGGGCTTCTGGTTGCGGGAGGGTGTCATTCGATGCCGTCCTGTCCGAAATCGCGGGGTTCCGCTAGTCGGCGAAGCCCCAGGCGCACTGCTTGGCGAAGACGTCGTTGACCTCGACGACCACCAGGTCGCAGGCGGCAAGCATGGCGTCGCGTCCCTTGCCGTCGGGCGGAAGGTCGCGCACGCGGGCCGGAACGGGGTCGTTGACCATCGGGCGCTCCCCTTCCCCCCAGGTGAAGAGATATTCGGCCTTGTTGTAGTAGAGGAGCCTGAACTCGGAGACCACGCCCGTGCGGCCCATCGCGTCGGCAAGCTGGAAGGAGAAGCTGTCCCCCACGCCCAGGACGCGGATGCGCCTGCCGTCCGTGGCGGCCTTCGCGAGATCGAGGACCGGATAGGGCTGCCGTGCCTCGGCGAAGGGGTAGCGCACCATGTTGAAGAGGGCGCAGAGGTCGCCGTCGGCCGGCAGCGGCGCGTTCAGGACAAAGCCGGTGACGGGCGGAAGCGGCGGCAGGTTCGGCGCATCCTGTCCGGCGAGACCCCAGACTTCGGCGAAAACGCGCTGGGCGGCATAGGCGTTCCAGTGGGTGCCGTTTCGCGGGAAAAGTGCCGGTGCCCCTTCCGACTTCCATCGGGTTAGCAGCGTCGTGCAGTCCACGAGGGGAATGCCCGCATGGGTGAGCGCCGCCGCCAGCGTGTCGCGCGACGGGACTCTGTCCATGTGCCGCGCGGGCGGCTTGTCGCGTTCGAGCAGGAACTCGGGATAGACGGCCGGCTTGGAGGGAGACAGGCAGACCACCAGCGGCACGCCGCGACTGGCCAGGCGATTCCGCAGGGCGGCCAGGCGCGTGGCGAACGCATCGGCGTCCTCCTGGAGCATGCCATAGCGGCGGACATAGTGGCGGATGTACTCATGCTCGTAGAGCCAATGGTCGAGGCCGATGTCGATGGCCGTCCCCCCGGAGACGGGGAGGGTGCGGAAAAAGACCCACTCCAGCTGGTGGGCGATGCGGATGGCAAAACCGCGAAAACCGAATTTCCGCGCGGTCCAGGGTTCGAAGGCAGAGGCGAATTCGCCGGAGAGCCAGGCGCGAAGGGTGAGGGGCGGACGCGCCACAGGGGCCTCGATGCCGGCAAGACGCCAGTCAAGCGGGAGCCGCAGGGCGGAGGTTGCCAGAATCGCGGCAGCGACGGCCGCGAAGAAAAGGATGGATGACTTGCGCGCGTTCATGCTAGAACCTGTTGTAGATGAAAGGCGCGAAGCCCGAGATCAGGAGTGGAAGGGTTGCCAGGGCAATCAGGACGGCCGTGGCGACCGTGCGGAGGAGAACCCGCCACGCAGCGGCGTCGGCCGCCAGACGCCAGTCGGCGATGCCCAGGCGCGGGACAAAGGCCGGAGCGAAGGCCAGCAGGGTGCCGGCGGACAGGGCGGCAAGGAACGGCGCGGAGGTCTCCACCGATGCCGTTCCGGAACCACCGGCAAGGGCGGAGAGAAACCGCAGCGCCTCGCCGAAGGTCGCGGCGCGGAAGAAGACCCAGCCGAGGGCGACGAGAAGGAAGGTAAAGACCGCCGACGCCGCGCCGCCAGGCGTCCAGGCCTCCCCCCTGCCCCGCCTTCCGACGAGTTTCGCCGCCATGATCCAGAGGCCGTGCCAGGCGCCCCAGAAGACGAAGTTCCACGCGGTGCCGTGCCAGAAGCCGGAGACGAGGAAGACAAACCAGTTGTTGAAGAGCGCGCGCGGCTTGGAGCAGCGGTTTCCGCCAAGCGGGATGTAGAGGTATTCGCGCATGAACGCGCCCAGGGTGATGTGCCAGCGTCGCCAGAACTCGGCCATGTCGCGGGAGACATAGGGAGCGTCGAAGTTCTCGGGGAACGTGAACCCCAGCATGCGCCCGATGCCGACGGCGATGTCGCAGTATCCGGCGAAGTCGAAGTAGATCTGCAGCGTGTAGGCGTAGAGGCCCAGCCACGCCGCGCCGCAGGAGAGACCGGCCGCGGAGGCCGACGCCGAAAAGGCCGCGTCGGCGACGGCCGCGAGGGGCGTCGCAACGAGCATCTTGCGGCCGAGGCCAAGGGCGACGCGCCAGAGGCCCGAGAGGAAATCCTCGGCCGTGACGCGCCGGTCTCCGAACTGCCCGGCCATCTCATGGTAGCGCACAATCGGGCCGAGCGTCAGCTGCGGGAAGAGGAAGATATAGAGCAAGTAACGTCCGAAGCCGCATGCGGGGGCCGCCACGCCGCGCCGCACATCGACCAGGTAGCTGATCTTCTGGAAGACGACGAACGAGAGTCCCAGGGGCAGGACGATGCGAAGGGCCCCAGGCCATTCGACGGGCAGCACGGCGCCTATCTTGAAGAACCCCAGAAGGGCCAGGTTGGCGCAGACGCCAAAGGCGCACGTGGCCATCGCGCGGCGCGGCGAACGCGCCATGCGCAGGGAGAGAAAATAGTCCAGGGCGCAACTCGCGACGAGTGCGAAGACGAATCGCGGCGCGCCCCAGGCATAGAAGAAAAGGCTCGCCGACAGCAACAGGCCGTTCCTCCACCGCGCGGGGGCGGCGAAGACCGCGCCCAGCGTCAGCGGAAGGAAGATGTACAGAAACGAAATCGACCCGAAAGGCATGCCGGCGAAGCGTTGGCGTGGCAGGCCCGGCGGTGCTAGCCGAGGATGCCCTTGAGGTATTCGCGGCTAATCGCGAGGCTCTTGAAGGGGTCGTTCGTCGCCTTGTAGGTGTCCTGCTCGACGATGAAGGTGTGGGTGCCGCCCTTCTTGCACGCCTTGATGACGGCCGGCCAGTTGATGCGGCCCTGGCCGATGGCGCGGAAGCAGAACTCGCCGCCGATCAGGCCCCAGTCCTTGAGGTGGACCTGGTCCATGCGTCCCGCCATGCGCTCGGCCCAGAGCACGGGATCCATGCCACCGCGCATTACCCAGCCGAAATCGGGTTCGCCCTGGAGCACCTTGCAGGTCTCGAAGAGGATCTCGAGGATCGTCTTGCCGCCCTTGCCGTTCTTGATGCCGAACTGGTTGAACTCGAAGTCGTGGTTGTGGTACTGCAAGGTGACGCCTTCCTTGAGGGCCTTTTTCGCGATGGCATCAAACTCGCGGAAGAGCTTCTTCCAGTCGGCAATGGTGTTTTCCTTGAGGTCGGCCCACGAAAGCCACGGAATCGCAGCGTAGGAGATGCCCCAGGCATGGCAGTCTTCGATGGTCTTCTTGAAGTTGTCACCCTGCCAGCCGGCGAGGCCGATGTGGGCGCCGATCGGCTCGACGCCCTGGTCGAGCATGACCTTCCGGAGATCGGCCGCCGAGATGGGGGCGGCGATGCCGGAGATCTGGGCGTAGTCGTATCCGGCCTTCTTGATCTTCTTGAAGGTCTCGGGAAGCTGCGCCGTTTCCTTGGTGAATTCGCGCACAGTGAAGAGCTGGGCTGCAACGATAGGTTTTTTCATGGTTGTACTCCTTGCGTAATATTCTATCATACGCCGTGCTTCAGGGAGTCTGAAATGCCTTCGCAATCTCTTCCGAAGCTTCCAGCGTCCGTTCGAGGGGGTCCCAAGCGAGTTCAATCTCAGCCGAGACGCCATCGGGGATGAGGGGCGGTTCCGCAAGATCCGGACGGGATGAATCGGCGGTCCCCTGGGGATGGGTTGCAAAACGGGGGATGCCTCCGTTGCGAATGACAATTTCGGCCACCCAATGCGTCGTGCCGTCAGGCGCCGTCACGGTCTGGAGTGGTTCCTCCTGGCCTTCGAAAATCATTCCGGACGAGAGGTCCACCGGCTTTCGCGTCTTCTGAAGGCGGACGGACATCCTGTATCTGCCCTTTGGGAGATAGGCCGGGAGTGCGCCGCCGCCCACGACCGCCGGGATGTCAACGCGGAGAACGGAGAAATCGTCGGCGACCGCGAGGGGGACTCCGCAGAGCGAGACGGAAGGGCGACGGCCATTGGCAAGCGCCTCGCGGGCGGATTCCGCCGCTTGGAGCGCCGCACTGGCGGCACGGGTCGATTCAGCGTCGGGTGCAACGCCGGCGGCCTTAGCAGAGAGGAAGGTTTCGACTAGGGCCGGGGCAGACCTGTCGCCAGACTGCCGGAGCAAGGCGAGGGCACCCGACGCATTGCCGGCCAGGCGCAATTCCCTCGCCGCTTCGACCGCGCCCGCCGTGAAAAGCAAACAGCGACTGGAGCCGCGAACTTGGACGCGCGACGACGGACGCGCAACTGCGCAGGCTAAAATACGCTCCGCGCGAGACGGCCGCAGGAGTGAAGCGACCGCGCCTTCCGATGCGACAGCTTGTCTTCCCGGACGAAACAGCCCCCTGGTTCGGATGAACGCCGAGCCGTCTCCATCGACCCTTCTGGAAACAAGCCATTGTTCCTTCTGGATGTCGTCCACATAGATTGTCGCGCTTCCGGCGGAGAGAGAAAGGGCGGGCACCGCCCCCAGCCCCGGAACGCCCGTGGCGGCGTAAAGGGAGGCGCCGTTCGGCAGCATGCGAAGGGGGGAGGCATAGCCGATGGGAATGTCGAACGCGCAGTCACCGGGCCGGGTGAACGCATGCAGCCTTATCGCCGGCTGTGTGAATGCCGGACGCACAACGCCTGGGCCGACCGTCCATTCGCGAATGGTGAAGGTCGCGCCGTTGCGCCATTCGCAAAGGCTTTTGAAGACATCGGGTTTGAAAGCGCCGCTTCGGCTGTCGCGGAGAGGGAGGCGCCCCTCGAACCCGATGTTTTCCGCGTAATACCCCGCGCCGCCAGGAGCGACGCCGTTCCAGAAGAACGGAAGTCCCGGTGCATGGCAGCCGGAGCATGGCAGGTCCTCCATGCACCTGCCGATCAGGGCATCCTTGCCGATATAGGAATCGAAAGCCACCGACGCTTCCGCGCGGACCGATGCCTTGAGCCAGTTGTGCGCCTCGGCGCGGGTGTCGCGCTGGCGGAAGCACGACACCATGCCGGCTGTCACGGCCGCGCTCTGCGCAAGAGCCAGAACGCAGAGCGCGGCGCAGGAAGCGGCGGCGGCAAGTGAGGCGCGACCCGGGGCCGGCGACACGGCGCGCCGCCGCAGCCACCACTCCAGCGGCACACCGCAGCCCATGGCGAGGACGACGACAAAGGCCAGCGTCTCCTGCCTTCTGACAAACGGACAGCAAAGCACCGCGAAAGGAATGAAGACGGGAAGCAGAAGCGGCGCGCCAAAGGCCTGGCGGCGCAAGGGCTTCCGCCACCAGAACGTCCAGGCGGCAAGCCCCCATGCAAGCGGGAGAATCCCGGCGAGGGAAAGGCCGTCCGCGAAACCGCGCATCCTGAGCAAGCTGGCGGCGCGGAAGGACGGCACGCCACCGGTGTTTTTCAGGATTTCGGCATAGGTCCTCGAAGATGTCTTCCCGAGCGACGCGAAATACCACTTCCAGTCGGCGACGAGGGCCGGCGTTCCAAGCCCGTATCCGACCGCTGCGCAAAGCAAGGCGCCAACCACCAGCAACGCGACCCATGCGACGCGACGGCGCCGCGGTGCCGAAGGCGATTCCGCCGACAAGACAACCGGAAGGATCGCTGTCCAGAGGACGAGCGGCACGAGGGTGAACTTGCACGCGGCGGCAAAGCCGGCAGCAAGCGCGGAGAGAAGAACAAGCGAAGGCGACAGTTTTCGGAGCGAGCGGGCGGCAATCCAGGCGAAGAGGCAGAGCGCGAATACCAGCGCGGAATCGGTCTCGCAATAGCGCGTGAACTCATGCGGCGCAGGCGAAGCGAGGAAGAAGAGGGCCGAGACGAAGGCCGCCGTGGGCCGGAGCCCCGCCTCCAGACAGGCGGCGTAAAGCAGTAGCGAGGAAAGCACGAATAGAAGGGCGTTGAAGTCCCTTCCGTCCTGAATGGCATCCACTTTCCCGACCGTCAACCCGGGATCGGGCGGCCCCGGGCGAAACGAGGAATAGCTCATCGCGTCAACCGCGCCGTCCTGCACGCAGTGGCGCGTCCATCTGCGGCCTAGCGCCTGGAGCTTTGCTGCGCAGCGCGCCTTCATGCGATACAGCACGAACCATCCCTCGGGATAGACCCGCTCGTCGATATGCCCCCCTCGGCATGTCTGGGCGATCCATCTGTCGATGACCTTCTCGTCGGGATGGAAGTTCAGGCTCCAACGCAAACCGGCAGTGGCGGAATAAGCCGCGGCGAGGACGATGACGACCGCCAGAATCCAGACGCTCCGCGGCCTGACCCATGCGGCAAATCGGGATGCTGAAGAATGAATGTCCATGTGCGCGCGACTGCTAATGGTGGTACTTGCCGTCGAAGTTCGGGGCCAGGGGGCGGAAGGAGGCTCGGTAGCCTATTTCGACCTCCTCTGCGCCGTTCGGGTGGATCGCGATGAAGCGGATGTTCTTGTCGGCCGGATAGGGTTCAATCGAAGCCCCCTTCGTGCGGCACACGAGCCCCTCCCTCCAGTTATAGCGGATGACGACAATATCTGCATGAGGGTCGGACGGTCTGACAAGCAGGCGGTTTTCACGGGCCTCGACGATCCCGTCGCCGACAAGCATCCGCGATACGCGGTTTGCGCCGTGGACGGCGAAGACCGTGGCCTTCCCGCCGGTGAATTCAAACTCCCCGACTTCGTCAAAGGCCCCTGGTCGGCCGCCGCAGCCGGGAGTGCCCCGGTAGAAGCCAAGCTTGCGCGGGCTACGGTCGGCAACCACCCAGTGGGTGATTCCGTAGAGGCGAGAAAAGTTGAGGAAGGCCCCTGCCGATTTGCGGTAGTAGGCGGGTGGAAAATTGCGGCTCGTCATGCCGGGCGGGAACGTGTAGTAGTCATCGCCCATCATTTCCCGACCGGAAAGGACGGGAAGATAGGCGATGGTGCCGCCGCCTATTTTGTTGTAGATTTCGCCAGCGAAGGCGAGGCGACCATCCTGCGGGACGTTTTCCCTGATCCAGTCAACAAACTTCATCACGCGGGCGTCGGCCGTGTCGAAAGGCATTCCTGCCCCGTTGTTCACGGCGTGGACGCCAGAGACGCGAAGTCCCAGGAGAAGCGACGCCATGACCGCTGCCTTCGCGGCGGCGACGGCCCACGCGCGAATCGGGCGGCAGGACGACGGAATCGGCCTTCCAAGAATGCGTCCGGCCAGAATGGACGCCGGGAACACGGCCAACGCCGCACCCTGGAAAATCACCCGGTAGCATTGCGACTGGGAGTTCCACTTGGAGTAGACAAGCACGCCGAAAAGAGTCAGAAGGGCTGGGCCGACCCAGCGGCGCAGACGGCGGGGCGCGCCTATCGCCAGACCGACAACCCCGAGGGCCGCAATGGCCGGATGCCATTCGAGAAGACGGAAGACCACCAGCAGGAGCCCACGCCAAAGCGTTCGGAAGAAAGGTAGCGAACTGCGGCCTTCGGAGGCGAAATCCACAATGCCGTTGGCCGGGCCGAGAGTCACCCACGCCCAGGGGGCGAGAAGGGACAGCGCGACCGCCGCCGCGACGGCCATTCGGACGAAAGAACGGCGCGTCCAGGCTCCGGCGTTGGCCACCGCGCCGAGGACAAGGCCCGCGCAGGTGGCGTATCCCGGCGTCCACAGGCACGACAGCCAGGCGACGACGCCTGTTGCGATGGCGGTTCCCCAGCCGCACTTTCGGTTCGCGACCAGCCGGTAGCCCAATGCCGCAAGGGGCGTGGCGAGCCCGGCCGTGACGAGGCCGCCCAGGATTCCGTAGTGCCATCCGAAGAGAAACTGCGACCGGCAGTAGCACTCCATCATCATCGCGGCGGAAAGGGCCGCGACGGGGCGCGCGCCGGCAAGCCGCACGCACGCAGCCGCCAACCACGGGAAACCAACCCATATCCAAAAGAAGAGCACGGGGGCATGGAAAAAATGGGGTTCGCGGAAGGCAAGCAACGGCGCCACGAGGGCGGCATAGCCATGCGTCCCGCTCGTGACGCTCACGAAATGCTCGATGCCTCCGTTCCACCAAGGGGTGTAGCCGCCCAAAAACGGAAATGTCGCCCTGACTTCGTGGAGTCTGAACAGGAAAGAGGGATGGTCGACGCTCCACGGTATCTGCCCGGCGAAGTCCTTCCAGGAAAGGGCCGCGAATACGGCCTGGGACACAACGAGAATACCTGCCATGAGGGCTGGCAGAAGGCGGCCGAAACGATGGCCATCCGCGAAGCGAAAGAGCGGGACGAGCGCAACCGCCAGGACGACGAACTCAAGGCCGAACCAAAGACCGAGCGCATCGGGCGACAGTTCGGCCGCGCGCGCCGCGGAGACAAGGAGCGGACGCACACCGGCGGCCCACATTCCAAAGGCCCGGTACCAAAGATGGTGCAAGCCGTACACCGACAGCGCCGAGAGGAGCAACGGTGGAGCAAAGTCCCTCAGCCGCATGCCGCATCCCCCGCCCGGACTTCCATACAGGCACCCCGGCCGGATGCGGATGGCACCGGGTAGGATGCGAACACCAATTTTGCAAAGTCGGAATCCATGTCGGCTCCCCCGTTGCGGCAGATGCGCTTTGCCGCGGCAGGCAGTGAAATCAGTATATGATATGGTATAATGTTTGTCAACGTTTTTGAACAACCAAACCAAACAGGAGTAGCCAATGTCGGCAGTGGACAAGATTCTAGTCGTCAACTCGGGTTCGTCGTCGCTCAAGTACATGCTTTTCAGCATGAAGGGCGAGGAAATGCTATGCAAGGGGCTGGTCGAGCGCATCGGCACCGACAACGCCAACCTGGTTTACCAGAAGGCGGGCGGCGAGAAGCACTCCTGCGCGGTCAAGGCCCTCACGCACGGCGAGGCCTTCGAGCATGTCTGCAAGGCGATCGCCAATCCCGAGGACGGCGCGGTGAAGGCGCTCTCCGAGATCGACGCCGTCGGCCACCGCGTCCTCCACGGCGGCATGGAGTTCACGGCTCCCGTCCTGGTCACCGCGCAGGTCAAGAAGGCGATCCGCAAGTGCTTCGACCTCGGTCCGCTCCACAATCCGCCGAACCTCACCGGCATCGAGGCCTGCGAAAAGAAGATGAAGGGCGTGCCCAACGTCGCGGTCTTCGATACCGGCTTCCACATGACGATGCCGGCGGAGTCCTACATGTATGCCATCCCGCGCGACCTCTCGAAGAAGTACGCACTGCGCAAGTACGGCTTCCACGGCACCTCGCACAAATACATCACCGAGGCCGCCGCAAAGGTCTTCAAGAAGCCTCTCGCGCGCCTCAACATCATCACCTGCCACCTCGGCAACGGCTCCTCGCTCGCGGCAATCAAGGGCGGCAAGGTCTTCGACACGACAATGGGCCTGACCCCGCTCCAGGGCCTCGTGATGGGCACCCGCTCGGGCGACATCGATCCGGCCGTCTGCTTCTTCCTCGCCAAGAAGGAAGGCATGGACGCCGAGGCGCTCGACACCCTGCTCAACAAGAAGAGCGGCCTCATGGCGATTGGCGGCACCGGCTCCGGCGACATGCGCGACCTCTGCGCGGCGGTCAAGGCCGGCAAGGCCGACGCCAAGGAGGCCTTCGACCTCTTCGTCCACCGCATCGTCCTCTACATCGGCGGCTACTACGCGCTTCTCGGCAAGGTTGACGGCATCGTCTTCGCCGGCGGCATTGGCGAGAACAGCGATGAAGCCCGCAAGGCGATCTGCGAGCGCCTCGGCCCGGCCTTCGGCGTGAAGCTCGACCAGAAGGCCAACAAGGCTACACACGGTTCGCTCGCGAAGATCTCCGCCGCCGACTCCAAGCTCCCCGTCTGGGTCATCCCGACGAACGAAGAGCTGATGATCGCGCGCGAGACCTTCCGGATCGTCACGGCGAAGTAGCCTGCCGGCGGCGACGCCCCGGCCGTTGGCTCAGCGGGCGTCGCCGTTGAAGATGAAATCGACGACAACCGGATCCGGGTAGCAAAGCGCCTCCTTGTGGGAGATGCCTTCGAAGACGTGGAACGAGACCTGCCGTTTCCAGTCCGGGTAGGCGTCCAGATAGCGGGCGAAGCTCTTGAAGCGCTCAAAGCGGTTTGCGCCCTGCGCGACGGCGGGCGGGGTCATGTCAAGCGAAGTGATGGGCCGTCCCTCAATGTCCAGTGAGCCGCAGCCACGCCAAACGCGCCTGCCGCAGAGGTTCCGCATGATGTCTTCGTCGGCAAGCCTTGCTGCGTAGCGCGGGCGTCCCTTCAGCCCGTAGAGCCACGGGACGTCCTTCTCGAAGCGGAACTCGGTCGAAGGCGCCATGGCGATGTAGTCAACCTTCACGCCTTCCCTGACGACGCCCTTGCCGATGGCGGCATAGCGACCGGCGAACTGCCCTCCCGCCGAAAACCCGGCAAGGACCACGCGCTTCAGGTTCGGGAACGCCGACCGGTCCGCCAGGCGCGAAAAGATTAGGTCGATGCAGTCGTAGGAGCTGAACGAAGTGCCGTTGGCGTCGCCGCCGCCGCGCCAGTCGTCGGCGGCAAGTCCCATCTGGTCGGGATGGCTGTCCTCGTCCGCCCACGAGTCGCCCCAGACGGCGCGCCCGTCGTCGGGTTCGTTGTTCAGCGCCAGCGTCTCGCGCCTCGGGAAGATTGGCGCAATCACGAATGGCGTCGGAACGCCGGTCTCGCCGGCGCGCCGTCTGAGTCCTCCCATGAGTGGGGGGAGGGAGGACTTCACGCGCCCGCTCCACCCGTGGATCAGCACCACCGCGACTTCGGAGCGGCTGCCTTCCTCGATGGGGCTGTATGCGTCGTAGTAGACCGGCGGCACGTCTGCCCCGGCAGGAAACCTGTAGCGGTTGTATGGGACCGGCTCCTCGCCGGTTCCCGATGATGTCTTGACGTCAATGGCCATTGGTGGAAGCCCTTTATGCACAAATTAAAGACAACGCAAGTATAGCGGGTTGCGTATCAAATGTCAAGTATGCCTGGATTTCAGATGGTCCACCGTCACTCGGCCTCCCACGAGACATGGAAGACGGCGGTGGCGTCGCCGCCCGAGAAACAAACCGCTCCGCCGTGAACGGCGAAGTGGTATAATGGAAGGGTCGCATTAGGCGGCAGCAACCCAACAACAAGGACACAACACATGAACTTCCTAGACACTGTATTTCCCAAGGCGCAAGCCGCCAACAAGCGAATCGTCCTCCCCGAAGGCAACGATCCCCGCGTGATTGCCGCCGCGATCAAGATCAAGGCGCAGAAGATCGCCACGCCGATCGTCCTCGGCACCAAGGCCGAGATCGAGGCCGCTGAAGCCACGGCCGGCGACACCCTCACGGCCCACGGCATCGAGACCCTTGACTACACCACATCGCCGCTCGCCGCCGAACTCGCCGCCGCCTTCTACGAGCGCCGCAAGGCCAAGGGCATGACCGAGGAGGAGGCCAACGCCACCGTCAGGGGCAAGCGCCTCTACTTCGGCAACATGATGCTCAACCGCGGTCTCGTCGACGGTCTCGTCGCCGGCTCGATCGCCTCGACGCCCGACATGCTCCGCAGCGCCTTCCACTGCGTCGGTACCGCCAAGGGCATCTCCCTCGCCTCGGCCTGCTTCGTCATGGACCTCAAGGTCCCGACCGCCTCCGGCGACGGCGTCCTCCTCTACGCCGACAGCGCCGTGAACCCCTGCCCCACCGCCGAGCAGCTCGTCGACATCGCGCAGGCCACGGCCGGTACCTACAAGGCCCTCGTCGGCAAGCAACCCCGCCTCGCCTTCCTCAGCTTCTCCACCAAGGGCAGCGCCAAGCACGAGCTCGTCGACAAGATGCGCATCGCCAAGGAACTCACCGAGAAGCGCTTCGCCGAGATCGGCCTCGACGCCGTCGTTGACGGCGAGATGCAGGCCGACGCGGCGCTCGTCCCCTCTGTCGGCGCCTCGAAGAACAAGGGTGGCTCGATCCAGGGCAACGCCAACATCCTGATCTTCCCGGACCTCCAGTGCGGCAACATCTGCTACAAGCTCACGGAGCGCCTCGCCGGAGCCAACGCCTTCGGCCCGATCCTCCAGGGCGTCGCCAAGCC
>JAEEGL013472130.1_pt1 | contig 18456 bp, 13 predicted proteins | sample 9134231 | NCBI WGS metagenome assembly JAEEGL01 (sample SAMN16246548, study PRJNA631951) | gut metagenome | biome: gut microbiome; feature: rumen; material: fiber-attached | host: Bos | place: Iran: Karaj | collected 2018-10 | reverse complement strand
GCATGATGCAGTACCCGGTTCCGTAAAACTCGGGAAAGCGGAAACTGTACAGTTCACCGACACAGATCACCGTTCCGTTGACCGTGAAGTGGGCGTCGGTTTCGACCGCATCGGCTTCAATGGTGATTTTCATATTCACGTAGCCGTCCAGATAGGCGGTCTTCTCCGTATTGGTCTCGTTATCGAAGAGCGATTCCGCGTAGTCGGTGACCTCAACGCCAACGACGGTGCCGATCATATGGCGCCAGACCGCATCTTCCACGCTCTGTCCGGCGGTCACGGCGCCCGCGTACTGCTCTTCCACCTTTTTGATCTCCACCACGTATTCGATTCGGCTGGTCTCCGAACCGGTCACGGCATCCGTACCGCGATCGCGCAGAACAAACAGATACAGTCCGGCGGCGATCAGGGCCAGGACCAGCAGGATGATCACGACATCCACCGCGTTGAAGCGGACCTTCTTCTTCGTCATGTTTCTTTCTCCTTTTTGTCTGCTCTGACCCGGTGCTTCTTATCCGCAACAGGCAGCTCTGTATCGTATCGATCCTCTCCGGACTGGATGTACCCGCCCGGCGAGCCGATCTTTTCCCTTCCGCTCCGGATGTACGCCATAGCGAGGCCGGCCACCATCCAGAACAGGAGGAACAGCCGGTAGTTATACCAGGCGTAATCGGTCATGCCCTGGGCCAGCACAGCAAACAGTCCGCACACCGGCCCGATGACGGAGAGCCTCAGCGTGGCGATCCCGCGGCGCATGAGCGTTTCCGTGCTCTTTTCCTCTGCGTTTTCCCGGAGGCCGCTCACCGAGATGTCCGGCTGTTTCAGTTCGGAACGGCGGCTCAGCTTGGCAAAGAGACCGAAACAGGCCTGGAGCAGGAGGAACAGGAACGCGAGGAAGATGATCAGTCCGACGATCCCGGTCTCCAGCCAGATCTGCAGGAACAGGTTGTGAGAGTGCGGAGCCTCCGCGATGCCGGAGATCGTGTACATGGGATAGATGGATTTCCAGGCACCCTCACCGATGCCGATCCCGGTAAAGAGGTTGTCCCGAATCATGTTGATCGAGGCGCGCCAGATATTGACCCGGTAACTGGTGGAGGAGTCCGCCAGGTTGCCGATACTGGTAAAGCGGGAGATCACGGAGGCTGGAAGCACGGCCGGCAGGACTGGCAGGAGCCCGATCCCCGCGAAGATGAACCAGAGAGAACGGTGATGCCACATGAGGAGGAACAGGAGCGCGGCGATGATCAGCGCGAGCCACGCCCCACGGCTCCAGGTCAGGATCAGGCAGCCGCCCATAATGCAGCAGCAGAGGAAGGCCGGCAGCCGGCGAAGTCCCTCCCCGCGTCCGACCAGCATGGCGGCCGCGATGGGGAGGATCAGGATCAGGTATTCGCCCAGCACGTTCGGGTTGTCCAGCGTTCCGACCGCCCGTCCGGCGATCCCGGAGAACATCTCGCTGTCGAGCCATGCCTTCGAGGCGTAGCCGCCTCCGGTCACGTATAGGGCGACGGCCCAGAGCGACTGGCAGACGGCGGAGAGCACGGCGCCGGTCGAGCAGCGGACGAGCCACTCCCTGCTCCGGAGCAGACCGACGCAGAGGAAATAGCCGCCCGTCAGGCAAATCAGCAGCAGCGCGGGTTTCAGGGAGGAGGAAGAAAGGGAGACAAGGCCGCCGAACAGAGTCAGGACCATGAATCCGATCACAGCGATATCAGCCGCTTCGAAGCGGAACGTACGCTTCCCCCTGAACAGTTTCAGGCCCCACGAAAGGAACGTCCAGATGACGATCCCAGCGAGAAGCATCGTGGGCAGCCACGGAGCCAGTACGAATAGGGCCAGCACGCCGATCTCAGGCTTGACGAGGATCAGCAGCGCGCTGACCGCCCCCGCCGCTGCAAGGAGGAGCGTCATCGGCTGAACGACGGCGGTCAGGAGTCCGAAGATCATCCCGATCAAGAACGCGATTCCCATTCTTCCTTCCGTGTCGTCCCCGTCGGGGATGTCTTCTTCCCCGAAACCGAGTGCGGACAGGATGAACCGCCCCACGGCGGCCCGGGTGACCGCTTCCCGGAACGGACGGATCGATGACAGAAGGGGAAAGGAGGCGAAGATCAGCGTCACGGGCAGCAGACTGTCCGAAAGCAGAGAAGACGTTTGGCCGGCGGCCAGCGCCCGGACGATCACGACCATCTCCGAGTAGCAGCCGAAAGACAGAAGAAATACGCCCCAGACCCGCAGCCGCATGGAGAACAAGAGACGGATCAGACGCCGGAACCAGTAGAGGACGGCACTCGTTTCGATCCTGCGGCATACGCCGTAGCGGAACTCGTACGGATGCGTTCCGGGTCTTCCGGGACGCAGCAGGCCCGTTTTCCAGTCAGTTGGATAGGAAGTGAACAGAAAACCGAAAAAGCCGTCCCGGAGCAGCCGGTACAGCCACTTTGTGAAGCGGTCCATAACGGAAAGGATCAGACTGTTCTCCACCAGTCTCGCCCAGAATCCACTCTCTCTGCCGGATGGCGAAGTCATGCCAGCATCCCTCCTTTCCTCCAGGAACCTATCATACGCCTATTTTACATTACATTATACAATATCCCGGCGGTTTTTTCAACAGAAAATAATGAAGTTTTTTCCCACTGTCCGTTTTCTTTCCCGGACGGGTCACGCCCGGTTTCCGGCAAAGAAAAAACCGTCCGGAAAGGACGGTCTGTATCGACATGGGTGGCGGGCGGGCCTGCTTATTTTCCGGCCCGGATGACGCGGATCAGGTTCTCCCGATCCCCAAGGAACGTTCTGCGGAGGAAGTCGTCCGCTGCGAATTCAAGATAGTCTTCCCGTTTCACGAGAGGCGTGTAACAGTTGGTGCGGCCGACTTTTTCCGACCGAATGAATCCCTTTTTGTCCAGACGGGTGATCAGCGTCAGGACGGTCGTCAGTTTCAGACGCGCGACTTCGGGAAACCGGCGCATGATAAGGCCGGCCGTCACGTTCGGTTCTCCCTGCTGGTTGAGCAGCCAGATCGCCTGCATGATTTCAAGTTCACTGTCCGGCAGCTTTATCATCTTTTTCATTTTGTTTGCCCTCTCTTCCGTCATATCTCTTCCCTGAACTCACTGTCATGGCATTGAGTGATTATATCGTATCGGCCGTCCCTTGTCAATGGGGTGAGAGGATTTCGATTCGTTTTCTACCAATCCGACAAAAAACATGTCCCGCGACAGCCGAAAAATCTTGCACTTTTTTCCTTGTGACCGCCGGCCCCCGCGCACCGGGGTTAAGTTGACAGGCCGCGGTCCGAATGATATAATGGGAGTTGATTTTTGTGCCAGGACCGACCAACCTCACACAGCGAAAGGAGGAATCCGTATGATTACGATCCCCGCCGGCTACAAACCCCGCCTGTCCGTATACGACACGCAGCGCGCCATCGATATGATCAAGCGAACTTTCCAGATGAATCTGGCCATCGAACTGAATCTGCGCCGCGTCTCCGCGCCGCTCTTCGTCAGGGAGGATTCCGGACTGAACGACAACCTGAACGGCGTGGAACGGCCGGTCAGTTTCGACATCCCCGCCATCGGCGACGATCCCGCTCAGGTCGTGCAATCTCTCGCCAAATGGAAACGCCTCGCGCTGAAGCGGTACGAGTTTCAGGTCGGCAGAGGTCTCTATGCCGATATGAACGCGATCCGCCGGGACGAGGTCACGGACAACATTCACTCCGTCTATGTCGACCAGTGGGACTGGGAAAAGATCATCGACCGCGGCATGAGGAACGAGTCCTACCTAAAGAAGACCGTGACTCGCATCGTCTCCGCCCTGACGGCGACGAACAGCGCGCTCCGGTACGAGTTCCCCGTGCTGGACTGCGCCGTCGATCCGGAGATCTCCTTCGTCACCTCGCAGGAACTGGAAGATCTCTATCCATCTCTCACACCGAAGGAGCGCGAAAACGAGTGGGTCAGGAAACACCCCACCACCTTCCTGATGAAGATCGGCGGCACCCTCAGAAGCGGCGTGCCGCACGACGGACGGGCACCGGACTACGACGACTGGGAACTGAACGGCGACCTGCTCGTCTGGAATGACTTGCTCGGGATGGCTTTCGAGCTTTCCTCCATGGGTATCCGGGTAGATGAGGAATCCCTTGCCAGACAGCTGAAGATCCGGGGCTGCGAGGAAAGAGCCTCGCTTCCATTCCACCGGATGCTTCTGGCTGGCGAGCTGCCTCTTACCATCGGCGGCGGTATCGGCCAGTCCAGGCTCTGCATGCTCCTCATGCAGACCGCCCATATCGGCGAGGTCCAGGCTTCCGTCTGGGACGAGGAAACAATTCGGGTCTGCCGGGAAGCCGGTATCATGCTCCTATGAAACGTCGAAGGGTTCCGATCGTCCGGGTCCTCGCCGCCCTCGTCCTGCTGCCTTTTCTCCTTTCGTTCGTCTCCTGCAGACAGGACCTTTCCTCCGTTTCGTACCGTATCAGCGGCGCCTCCTGTCAGAGTTTTTTCGTCTATCGTTTCGGCACGGAGGAATATGAGTCTGCTGGAGAAGAAATCCTTGTACGCCCCGCCAGCCTGACCAAACTGCTCACGGCCCTGACGGCGCTGGACGTGCTCTCCCCGGAAACGGAGATCACGCCGGGCGACGAGGTCTATCGGATTCCGGAGGATTCCACGATCGCCTATGTCCGTCCGCACCACACGCTGACGCTTGAGATGCTGATTGAGGGAATGCTGCTTCCGTCCGGCGGAGACGCGGCCTACGCGGTCGCATCCGCCTGCGGAACAGTCCTCGCCCCCGTAGACGGTCAGGATCCGGTAGCGCGTTTCGTGACGGCAATGAACGAGAAAGCGTCCTCCCTCGGCTGTACCGGCTCCGTCTTTACCGTCCCGGACGGATACGACGAGGTCGGAACCGTCTCCACGGTTCCCGATATGTGCCGGATCGCCCGCGCCGCGGCGGAAAACGAACTGATCTGCCGCTACGCCGCGCTGTCCTCGGACGACGTCACCTACGCCAGCGGTCATGTCAACACCTGGAAAAACACCAACAGGATGCTGGACCGGGATTCCGCGTGGTACGATCCGTCGGTCAAGGGTTTGAAAACGGGCAGTCTCTCCGGCAACTATTCCCTGATCCTGATCGTCGAGAAGGACAGCGGACGGTGGCTCGTCGGCCTGTTCGGTTCCGATACCGACGACGGGCGCTATCGGGACGCAGCGGCGCTCCTTTCGCAGATTCCGTGATCCCTGTTCTATAGAAAACCAGACGGGACGCCCTCTCATCGAAAGCGTCCCGTTGTTCATCGGCTCCGGACCGATATTTGAATTTTTATTCAGCGAGATCCCGTTTGTCCCTTCCCGAACGGGCCAGCACCTCCGGGAGCATCATGCCCATCAGGATCTCTGCGTTCGTCCATCCCGTCTCGGCCGAGCAGGCGGCCCAGCCGACGTCATGCGGACAGGCGTATGCCTCCCCGATCTCCATGTCGAACGCCCGGAAAAACGAGCCGTCCAGTTTCCGGTCGCCGGACCGGTTCTGAACGTTCAGGAGAAAACGGACGACTCCTTCCCATCTGTCCCGAAACCACCGGTCACCCGTCACGTGCCAGGCGTAGGCGAATCCCATCGGAAGCCAGTTGACAGAATACAGCAGGTCCGCCACGGGATCGCCGTTTTCCGTCAGGATCGAGCATTCGCCGTCCGACTCTCTGGAGAAGACGGCGCGGTAGCCGGTGTCCCATTCAGCGTAACCGCCCGAGGGGTGCCGGTGTTCCTCCAGATCCCGCGCCACCCGGTACAGCATCGCTCGGTGGGCCTCCTCCCCCGTCTCGCCGTAGAGAGCGGCCAGCGGAAGGATCAGGCGGCACATCTCCTCCGTCTCGCTCTGCTCCCGCTGCGTACAGGGATAGGCCGCCATCAGAGTCTCGAGCCCCCGGCGCGCCGTATCCAGATAGACGCCGGAGCCGCCGCAACGGTGCGCCAGCAGCAGAGCGGCATGGTAATATGCGTTGTAATGCGCCGACCGCGTGCCGCACGACGCTTTGGAGAGGGCCGTGACCTCCTCCGGCGTCTGAAGCGGGATGTCGGTTCTGAAGACGCGGCATCCGTCCGTCGCGGTGGTTCTGACGAGAAAGTCAAGCGAACGGAAGACGTCTGGGAGCCGCCCGTCGTTTCCGAGAAAAAGACTGTCATAGAGAACCGGAAGGATCGCGCGGGCCACGTCGTCCTGATAGCAGATCTCCCAGCCGGTCTCTCCCCAGCGGATCATCCCGTCATACAGTCCGTTCCGGATCATCATGGGTCCGAACACGAAATCCATCAGACGGTCCGCGATCCGCCTGTCCTCTCCATCTCCCGTCAGAAACGAACGGAAAGCGAAGGCACCGGCGGATTCGCCGGCACAGTCCGTTCGGACGGTATCCGCCGTCATCTGACGGCCCGACGGATCAATGTTGTGCCGGAGACCTTCCCGGATTCCACCGGCCCCGCCGTCCACAAGGAAGCCTCTCAGCCAGCCGGCGCCCCGGTCCACCGCCTCCCGCAGGCACGCGTCGAACGCCGCCGGGTCGGAAAGGTCTCGGCTGACGCCGTGACGGATCACCGGTTCCGGCCGGCGGACGGGTTCGCATCCGGTCAGCCATCGGGTGATATAGACGATCACTTTCCACCAGTCGTCCCTCGGGGCGAAGCGCGCCCTATTGAAATCATGGATCACGAAGGAACTCATTAGGTTCTTGTCACCGACGTGCCACAGCCCCGGCCGGCTATCCTTCAGAATCGTATCCCGGTCCGCGGACAGGTGCCGGTGCGCGATGATGTGCTCCCTGTATACGAGGAGCGGTCTCATCCCGGGCACGGAGAACCACGGACGGCGGACGGTATTGCTCTCGTCGTCCAGCAGATCCCCGGTCCCGAGTCCGGGGATCCCTTCCTCCTCTTCGTCGTTCAGCGCGACCAGACGGCACCGGGTCGTGTCTTCAGGGTCTGCGCAGCATACCCCGAGCCAGCTCGGAAGCGCCTCCGTGAAGACACGTTTCCCCTTTCCGTTTTCTGCTTCGAGACGCTGACGGAGTCTCGCGTCCAGGATCTGTCCGGGCGTCAGTACGGCATAGGCGTCGTAGACGCCGAGTTCCGCCGTCAGCGCGGACGCCGGAGACATCCGGTCTGCCTGCTCAGCGCTGGAAGAGAGGATCTCGGCCAGGTCCGAATCCGTTTCAGTCAGAATAAGGATCCTCATTTTTCATATCCTTTCGTACGGTTCGCTTTTCTGCGTCATTATAGCACGGCGGCGTAAATGATGTCAAGCGAGACAGCCGTCCGCCGGGCCGGCGCATGTGTTCATATTGTGCAATCCCGACAGGAGTGCCCCACCCTTATTTGTGAAAGTTGGATATTGTAATACGCCCCCGTCTTGATGTATAATTATGCCATAAGAATTTATTTTTATACTGCGAGGCACACCATGAGCAACAGCATCAAAAAAATCGTTCTAGCTTACTCCGGCGGTCTTGACACTTCCGTGATCATTCCGTGGCTGAAGGAGAACTATCCGGGATGCGAGATCATCGCCGTCTCCGGCAACGTCGGTCAGGGCACCGAACTGGACGGGCTGGAGGAAAAGGCGCTGAGGACCGGCGCTTCCAAGCTGTATATTGAAGACCTGCGCCAGGAGTACATCGAAAACTATATCTGGCCCTGTCTGAAGGCCGGCGCCTCTTATGAGGGTTATCTGCTCGGCACCTCCCACGCACGCCCATGCATCGCGCGCCGGCTCGTGGAGATCGCCAAGGCAGAAGGCGCCGACGCAATCTGCCACGGCTGCACCGGCAAGGGGAACGACCAGGTGCGCTTTGAACTCTCCATCAAAGCGTTCGCGCCGGAAATGAAGATCATCGCCCCCTGGCGCGTCTGGAACATCAAGTCCCGGGACGAAGAGATCGACTACGCCGAAGCGCACAACGTCCCGCTCAAGATCAGCCGCGAGACCAACTATTCCAAAGACAAGAACCTGTGGCATCTCTCGCACGAGGGCCTGGACCTGGAATCCCCCGCCAATGAGCCCCAGTATCTAAAGGAAGGATTCCTCGAACTGATCACGCCGCCGGAACTGGCTCCGGATACGCCGACCTATGTGACGATCCATTTCGAGAAGGGCGTTCCGACCGCCGTGGACGGTGAACCGCTCGGTGCGATCGAACTGGTGGAGAAGCTGAACGAACTGGGCGGAAAGAACGGCGTCGGTCTGCTGGATCTGGTCGAGAACCGGCTGGTCGGCATGAAGAGCCGCGGCCTGTACGAAACGCCCGCGGGGACCATCCTGTACAAGGCGCACGAGATCCTTGAGTCCATCACCCTGGACAAAGAGACCATGCACTTCAAGGCGACCGTTGCGCAGAAGTTCGCGGAACTGGTCTACAACGGTCAGTGGTTCACGCCCCTGAAAGACGCGATCTGCGCCTTCGTGGACGAAACGCAAAAGCACGTCACGGGCGACGTCAAGCTGAAACTGTACAAAGGGAATCTGACGAACGGCGGAGTCACCTCTCCCTATTCCCTCTACAACGAACAAACTGCCTCCTTCGGTGAGGACGAGGATTACAATCAGGCGGATTCCGCCGGGTTCATCAACCTCTTCGGTCTTCCCCTGAAGGTACGGGCCCAGGCACAGAAAAACTGGAAAGAGTGATCCGCTCCGCGGCCCTCCGCCGCAGGACAGGACCGGGAGGTACGATATGGCAAAGATGTGGGACGCCCGCTTTTCCAAAGCGGAAGACGCGAGGGTAAACGACTTCAATTCCTCCATTTCCTTCGACGCCCGGATGTTCCGGGAGGACATCGAAGGTTCCATTGCGCACGCCTCCATGCTGGGCAAATGCGGTATCATCGAACAGTCGGAAGCGGAAACGATCGTTTCCGCCCTGCGGCAGATCAGAACGGATCTGGAATCCGGCACGCTCATCTTTGATCCGGAAGCGGAAGACATCCACATGTTCGTGGAGGAGGTTCTGACCGAGAGGCTCGGCGACACCGGAAAGCGGCTCCATACCGCGCGCAGCCGGAACGATCAGGTCGCACTGGACATCCGCCTATATCTGAGGCGCGAGATCCGGGAGACCCGGGCGCTCATCCGGACTCTCATCCGGACCCTCCTGAGCATCGCGGAGTCGAACACGGGAACCGTCATGCCGGGCTATACCCATCTCCAGCGAGCCCAGCCCGTCACTTTCGGCCACTACATGATGGCCTACGTGCAGATGCTGATCCGGGATGATGAGCGGCTGGGCGACACGTTCGGGCGGACCAATCTCTCGCCCCTCGGTTCCGGCGCACTTGCGTCCACTACCTATCCGATCGATCGTCTGGCGGTCGCGGACGCGCTCGGGATGGACGGAATCACGGAAAACTCTCTGGACGGCGTTTCCGACCGCGATTTCCTTCTGGAGGTCTGCTTCGATCTGTCTCTCGTGATGATGCACCTTTCCCGCTTCTCCGAGGAGATCATCCTCTGGTGTTCGGGAGAATTCTCCTTCGTGGAACTGGACGACGCCTACTCCACCGGTTCCTCCATCATGCCACAGAAGAAGAACCCGGACATCGCAGAACTGGTCAGGGGCAAGACCGGACGGGTCTACGGCGATCTCAGCGCCGCACTGACCATGATGAAAGGACTTCCCCTCGCCTATAACAAGGATATGCAAGAGGACAAGGAAGCGGTCTTCGACGCACTGGACAACGTGAAACTCTGCCTCGAGTTGTTCGAGCGCATGGTGGCCACCATGAAGATCCGGAAAGAGCGGATGCGGCAGGCAGCCTCGCGCGGCTTCATCAACGCCACGGACTGCGCTGACTACCTGACCAGGAAAGGTCTTCCTTTCCGGGACGCCTACCGGGTCAGCGGGCGAATCGTGGCCTACTGCCTTGAATGCGGAGAAACACTGGAAACGCTTCCATTGTCCGTATACCGGACGTTCTCTCCCCTGTTCGAAGAAGACGTGTACGGCGCCGTGGACCTTGATCAATGCGTCAGGGAAAGAAAAGTCCATGGCGGGCCCTCCGAGTCGTCCGTCCTGCAGCAGATCCGGTCCGCCCAGTCCTATCTCGACGAAAATGAAATCCGGTAACGGTTCCATCGACCGGCTTCCGCCCGCACGGAGCCGGTTTTCTTTTTTCCGTTCCGTCTAAGAGTGTTTTCATGCTTGTTTTTTGCGACAGGATGTGATAGGATAATGAAGAGAAATGTCGTCATCCATCATTCAGCGAAGCGGCCCACCCGCCGCAGGAGGTGTCCATGCATCGATCCGCCCGAATCATCGCGATCCTGATCCTCATCATTCTGATCCTGACAGCCTGCGGTAAAATGTCTGAGCCGGCCGAAACGCTTGAAACAGAAACAGACGCGGCTGAAACGGAGACAGGCTCGCCTGAAACGGACGCGCTCGACCTGGACGGGATACCGGAAAAGCCCTTCGAGCCGGTCCTTCGCTTTCTGGTCTGCTCCGATGTGCATGTCACGACAAAAGACTGCGTCCAGGCGGAACGGCTCAACGCGATGATGGAGACCGCCTATGAGTACGCGGCCTCTCAGACCTATCCGTCGCTCGACGCGGCCGTTTTCGTGGGAGATCTGACCGATCACGGCACCATGGAGGAGTCTCACACGCTGCGCGATCTGCTCAGAGCGGCCGTACGGGAGGAGACCACGGTCCTCACGATGCTTGGAAACCACGAGTACAACAAAGACCAGAAGTATTCCGCGTATAAGCAGATGATCGACAAGCAGGTCTATCACGACATCACGGTCAAGGGCTATCATTTCATCGCCATCTCGCCCGATACGGATTCCAGCGTCTACAGCGAAAAGGAAACGGACTGGCTTGCCGAAACGGTCGCTGCAGCGGCCGCGGAAGCGCCGTACCGGCCGATCTTCACCTTCCAGCACCACTATCTGGAGGATACCGTGGAGAACAGCCGCGGCAAGAAACTGGCTTATTCGGCCGCAATCCGGGCTGCATACGACCCGTATCCGCAGATCATCAATTTTTCTGGTCACTCTCACGCTCCGATCAACCATCCCCTCGCGATCTATCAGGACAATTTCACGATGGTCACCACCGGCACGCTCAGTTATTTTGAGATGGATTCCGGCATGACGGACGGCGTGTTTCCGGAAGGATATCAGGATGCAGCTCAGTTCTATATCGTGGAAGTGAACGCGGAAAACGCTGTGAAGATCATGCCGTACGATCTGATCGCTGGAGATTTCTTCAAAACGCCATCCAACACGGACGATCCCGACACGCAACTCGTCTATCTGATCGAGCATCCCGAAGACCCGTCCACGTATCGGTATACGGATCAGAGAGCTCAGGAAGCAGGTAAACCGCGTTTCGAAGCAGGCGCGGAGGTCACGGTCTCCGACATCACGCCGACCTCCGCCGTGATCACCGTTCCGCAGGCGCTGGATGACAGCTGCATCTACAGTTACATCCTGACGCTGATCGGAGACGATTTCAACCAGTATGAATACCGCTATTTCTCCGGCTATTATCATGAACCGCTGCAGGAGACCGTGTCTTATGAAGTCAGCGGGCTCGTTCCTTCCATGAATTACCTTGTCCGAGTCGATCCCGTCAACGCGTGGGGCGCGACGGGCGAATCGATTCTGACCGAATTCACAACAGCCGACTGACCGCCCTCCTTCACGAATACGAAAACATGACATGAAAAGACTGCTTTTTTCCGTTCTTGTGATTCTTTTCCTGTTTTCCCTTTCCGCCTGTGCCGGCGGGAACAGGCTCCGGGAAGACGGGACGACTGCGGCTGCTCCGGAGGAGCCGGGTCCGTCTGAAAACGATCCTCCGGAAGAGCAGGATCCGGAGGAAGAGGTCTTTTTTCCGGTCCTCCGGTTTGTCGTCTGCTCCGATATCCACATTTCGGAAGAAGGCGGACTCATGTGGAACCGGGTGGAAGAGATGATGGAAACATCCTACGCCTATTCCCGGTCCCAGCCCTACCAGGCGCTGGACGCCGTCGTGGTATGCGGAGACCTGACGGACGACGGTTCCGCGGAGCAACTTCGTCTCTACAGAAAGCTGATGGACGGGTGCGTGCTGGAAGGCACGACACTTCTCTCCATGCTTGGGAACCACGAGCATTTCAGCCATAACCGGCTGGCCCCCTACCGTTCCATCGTGGATACCAGTTATCACAACCATCTGGTCATCAACGGATACCATTTCATCTCCGTCTCGCCGACCGAGGAAGAGAACGCCTACACCGCGGACGCGACGGACTGGCTCAGGGAACAGGTGTCCGACGCCGCATCCGACGCGCCGGATCAGCCGATCTTCGTCTTCCAGCATCACCACCTGAAAGACACGGTCTACGGCAGTCACGATCTCTGGACGACGGAATCGACCCCCGCATTCCGTGCCGCCTTCGAAGGGTTTCCCCAGGTTATCGACTTTTCCGGCCACTCTCACGCGCCTATCAATCACCCGCTCTCCATCTGGCAGGATGAATTCACGATGCTGGCCACCGGCACGCTCCGGGATCTTGATCTGGAACTAGGGATGACGGGCGGCGCGATCCCTGACGACAAATTCCAGGTCGCTCAGTTCTACATTGTGGAAGTGGATTCGGGAAACACGGTAAAGATCATGCCGTACGACCTGATCGCCGGGGATTTCTTCAGAACCCCCTCCAATACGGACGATCCGGCCGAACAGCTGATCTACGTGCTCTCCTATCCGGCTGACCCGGCGTCGTTTCCATATACGGGAGCGAGACGGGATACGGCGGCTGCTCCGTATTTTTCAGCGGATGCCGCGCTGGCCGTGAGCTTCACGGAAAGCGAGTCGGGTCCCGTCGCCTCCTTCACCGCGCCGCAGGCATTCGACGACGCCTGCATCTACAGTTACCGTCTCGTCCTCCGGACGGAAGCCGGAGCCGAAAGCGAATACCGTTATTTCGCCCGTTTCTTCTTCGAACCGCTCGCGGACAGCGAGACCTATACCGTCAGAGATCCGCTGCCTCCGGCCACGTCTTTTTGCGCAACGCTCTATCCCGTCAACGCCTGGAACATCGAAGGGGAGCCGATCGTTCTGGATTTCGTCACCCCGGATTCCTGAACGGCGTCTTTCCGAATGATCCCGTCTGTGAAATACTCTGTCGAATGTGAGGTCTGAACATGAAGAAACTGCTTAGCGTCGCTCTCATCATATTCCTCTTCGCCGCACTTCTCTGCGCCTGTTCCGGGGAACAGGAACCGGCGGAGGCACCCGCACCCGATACCGAAACGGCGGAGGCGGCCGCTCCCGACACCGCTCCGGACGCAGCCGGAACGGAGGAGGTCCCCGAATCGCCGGAGGACACACCGGAAGAAACGGAGGAGACCGTTTCGCTGACGCCTCCTGCGCCCGAATACGTCCCGGACCCGGACGAGGAGTTCGTTCCCGTCCTGCGGTTCGTGGTCTGCTCCGACGTACACGTGGAAAGCAGGGACGAACTGCAGTACGAGAGAGTTCAGGACATGGTCCAGACCGCCTATGCATACGCGGACAGTCAGAAGGCGTATCAGGCACTTGACGCGATCGTCGTCGTCGGCGACCTGACCAACGACGGATCCGCCGACCAGCTAAGAATCTATAAGGAAGCGGTCACGGAATACCTGCGGGACGGGACCGAACTGATCAATATGCTGGGCAACCATGAATGGTACAGCGGAAAGCCGAACTCCTATCGTTTCATCATCGATCAGGATTACAGCAAACATCTCGTGATCAACGGATATCACTTCATCAGTCTCTCGCCGGACGTAGACTCCAACGAATACAGCGACGACCTGCTGGCCTGGCTGAAGGTAGAGGTCCGGACCGCCGCGGAAGACGCGCCGGACCAGCCGATCTTCGTCTTCCAGCACCATCATCTTCAGGATACCGTCTATGTGAGCCGCGGCATCTGGCGGACCACCAAAACGGACCTGTTCCGCGAAGCGTTCGCCGGCTATCCTCAGGTGATCGACTTCTCCGGCCACTCTCACGGTCCGATGAACCACCCCTTCTCCATCTGGCAGGACGATTTCACCATGCTGGGAACGGGCACGCTGAAAGACTTTGAACTAGAAGAAGGCATGACGGAGGGAACGCATCCGTCCGGCGCCCGCGGCGCCGCCCAGTTCTATATCGTGGAGGTCAATGCCGAGAATCTCGTCAAGATACAGCCGTACAACATGATCCTCCACGATTTCTTCAAGACCCCGTCCAACACCGACGATCCCGACAAGCAGCTTCTTTACTATCTCCCCTATCCGGCAGACCCCGCCGGATTCTCCTACACGGAAGGAAGGAAGCTGGTCTCGGAAGCGCCGTACTTCGGGGAGGGCGCTGAGATCAGCGTAAACGTCATCGCGAACGAAACCGGCATCATCGCGGACTTCAGTACGCCTCAGGCATTCGATGACGACTGCATCTACGGATACCGGCTCGTCATAACGGATCCCGACGGGAACAGCGCCGAATACACGTATTTCGCGCGTTTCTATTTCGAGCCGCTGGCAGAGACCTCATCCTACGCCGTGCAGGACGGACTTCTTCAGCCGAGCACCACCTATCGCGCGGACATCTATCCGATCGACGCGTGGGATCAGGAGGGAGAACCCATCTCGACCGAGTTCACAACACCCGCCGCATGACGGATGCGCCGAATGGCAGAAACCGACTGAAAGCAAAAATGGGACCGCATCATCGCGGTCCCGTTTTTCTGTTCTTAGGCAGTGAACAGCGTGATCAGACGCCGTAGAACTCCTTCAGATCGGCAAGTTTCTCTTCCGGCATCACGCCGTCCATGATCACAAATTCGTCCAGAACGGCCGACAGATGTCTGTCGTACTCTCCCGTTCCGTCCTGACCGATCCGGAAAGTCATATCCGTGTCGAAGGACACGTCCTTGAACGCATCCGGCATTCTGGTCGCGTGGAACGGTCCGAAATCGAGACTCGACATCAGCCGATTGTTCTCCCGGTCGATGACGAACACCGCATAGACCCATCCGTTTCTGAAATCGAGCGGGAGCATGTGCTCTTCCTCAACCCGCGCCTCGCCGTTCAGGCCCGCGTTGAGCGCGACACCGAGCGGACGAAGCACCAGCGCGATGCCGCTGTTTCTGCTGTTGCTCCAGTTCTTGTTGGACAGGATGGCCGGGTCTCCGGCCACACCGCCCGTCTTGAGCCAGAACGCGACGGTGACGCTCTGCGTACCGATCTTCAGTCCGGGAAGGGACAGACAGCCGTCATCAAAGGCACATCCCGCCCCGAAGAAACCGTCGATGTAGTAAAGCTTCCCCGCAGCTTCCGGGTCAATACCGGCCGCCCGGTTCTCCGCACTGCCGTCAAAAGGCAGATATACCTTCACCTTGTCGGCGCCGAGGATCGTAAGGATGTCGGAGGCAGGCGTCGGAACCGTATCGTGGACCCTGTAATCATACGCGTACTTGATCGTGTAGACCGGACGCTCGCTTTCGCCGACGCCCGGAAAGATTCCGAAGGGGATCTTCGCCGTCCAAGACGACGGCTTCTTATCATCAAGCCCGAGCGCGTGCAGAATGATCGCGGGCGTGTCCCGGATCTCCATATCCTGGATCTCGCTCTTCCGGATCGTCCTGCCCGCCACCATGAACGAGACATACTTCTCCTCGTCCGTCGACCCACCGTGACCGTGGCCGTACCCGCCGTGGTCCGCCGTGACGATGAACAACGTATCGTCAAGGAATCCTCTGGCGTCGTAGGCGTCGTAGATCTTCTTGATGTATTTTTCCGTTTTGGTGATCTCTTCAAGATGCTTCGGCGTGCCGTACCCATGTCCGTGCCCGGCGCCGTCCACGTTGTCGAACTGCAGGAAGACCATTTTCGGATCGTGATCCTTGACGTAGTCGCAGATCTGATTGCAGATCATCTCTGCAAAACCGGTCCCTTTCGTCACGCCCAGATTGTTCTCGATGATACCGTAGTTGATCGGATTCCAGTCGGAGAAGGAAGCCATCTCGCAGTCCGGATCGTTTTCCCGGATCACGCGGAAGACCGACGGAAATTCGGAATCGACAGGATACGGAACTTCATCGACGATCCCGTTGGTCAGACGGTGTATCTCCGGCTTCACGCCGAGCAGCATGGATCCCCAGCACTGAGCGCTAATCGTAGGTTCCGCTGTCAGCACATGATGACTGACCGCTCCATCCTTGAAGATCCTGTCAAGTTCCGGAGTGTCGGCCTGACGGAAGAATGCGCCGGCGCCGTCGACACCGATCAAAATGACCCGCTTGTAAACATCGTTTCTCATGAAGTTCTCCTTTATCAGTTGTCTTTCTGGACGTTTGCTTTATGGACGAAAAGAGGCCCTGCCGTCGCGGAAACACCGCCGCGGCATGGACGCCGTTCCCCTCTGTTAGGATAGCACAACCGTCATGAAAAGTCAAGAAAAACCAGGTACCGCTAACGCTGACTTTCATGTAAAAAGCGCTCTTGTCTCCCTTGACTTATCATCAAAAAATGCTACAATAGAATCAGCGGCGGCGCTTTTTTCCGCCCATCGAAACCCCGCACCGGAGGCCATATGATCCGATTCTTCCGTTCCGCAGGTCCGGTATGGATCCTGTTCACCGCGGTAGCAGTGCTCCTGTCTCTCGCCGGCTGTTCCTCGACGACCATCGAGGCGCCGGAAGGCGAGCTTTTTTCTGCCGTCCGTCCGCTGGAACGGGCCCAAGATCCCGATCTCCTTCCGCCCGCGGACTGGAGCGAACTGAGTTCTCCCGCAGTCGGCAGGCTTTCGGAAGCCGGCGGTGATTCGGATCGTGTCCTTCCCGGCGGGGAGGATGCCGAAGACTGGATCAGTTGGTACGACGAGCGATACGGCCCCGGTTCGGCGTCGACGGTGATCGAAGACGAGGCCACGATCCTCCTTCAGAATCAGGAGCGGCTGGAAAAATGCCCCACCCTGACCGATCTCAGGGAAACGGTCGACTCCTTCGACAGAGAGACCGTGCTGGAAATGATCACCCGCTACAGGATCCCCGAGGGGGATGTCCGGGGCCCGGACGGAGGGCCGGTCGGAGAGGAAATCAGAACCGCCATCCGGGACAACCTGGGAACGGAGCAGATACCCGACACGGTCACGGTCCGTTACGCGGTCAGCGTAAGACGGTGTGACATCCGCAGTCTTCCATCCGACATGCCGTTCTATAGACCTGGCGACGACTTCTACGATATGATCCAGGAGAGCGAACTGTTTGCAGGTTCTCCGGTCCGGATCCTTCACGAAAGCGCGGACGGGCGGTATCTTTTCATCCAGTGCGTCAACTATAACGGATGGATCCCGGCCGATGCGGTCGCGGAGTGCGACCGGGAAGCGTTCCGTCTGTTCGTCGAGCCGGAACGGTTCGTGACGATAACCTCTCCATACGTGGAGGCCGGCGGCACGCGGTGGGATATGGGCGTGCTCCTTCCCCTTCTGGCGGAAGAAGAGGGTTACCTCGTTCTTGCGCCCGGCCGGGGCAGCGATGGACTTCTTTCACTTTCCGTGATCAGGATCCCGTCAACGGACGCCGTGGCCGGTTTCCTCCCCTACACGATGGAAAACCTCTACAGACAGTCAATCGCCTACCTGGGGACCGTCTACGGCTGGGGAGGCGCCCATGGCGGGGTGGACTGTTCCGGTTTCATCAGTTCTGTCTTCCGTACGTTCGGCATCCTGTTGCCGAGAAACAGTGACGAGCAGTCAAGATTCAACGGCCGTCCGCTGGAACTCGACGGCCTTTCGATCTGGGAAAAACAGATGCTTCTGGACCAGGTCAGCGTTCCTGCGACGCTCCATCAGCGGGGGCATGTGCTCCTCTTTCTCGGCGTCCGGGACGGCCGGTGCATGGTGATCCACGCGCCCGGGAAGTCCGAAGTACGGATCGATGTCCTTCCGCAGGCCGAATTGATCTTCCGTGCCCAGATCATCGACTGACCCGGTCTTCCCTTCACTTTAGCTCAAAACAATAGACAACGAAAAGAACGTACAGACGAAATCTGTACGTTCTTTCTCTTTTTTCTGTGTATGGGAATTACTTCTTTTTCTTCTTGTTGCAGGCTTCCTTGAAGGCCTTGCCAGCCTTGAAAACGGGAGTCTTGTGAGCAGGAACCTTAATGGTCTCGCCGGTGCGGGGGTTGCGAGCTTCTCTAGCCGCCTTCTTCGCGAGCTTGAAGGAGCCGAAACCAACAACGGAGAATCCCTTGCCTGCCGCAACGTCCGCGATAATGGCGTCGGTAAGTTCACCAAAAGTCTTATGAGCTACAGCCTTGGTGCAACCGGTCTTCGCAGCGATCATTGCTTCGAGTTCAGTTCTAGTCATGTTTTTTCACCTCCAATCTTCATACATTGTACAGTATTTCTTCAAAAAAGTCAAGTCAATCCGT
>JAEEGL011475290.1_pt1 | contig 18456 bp, 12 predicted proteins | sample 9134231 | NCBI WGS metagenome assembly JAEEGL01 (sample SAMN16246548, study PRJNA631951) | gut metagenome | biome: gut microbiome; feature: rumen; material: fiber-attached | host: Bos | place: Iran: Karaj | collected 2018-10 | reverse complement strand
TACATGAAAAAGTATTAGGTAGAATTAATGTACCTGATCATTTATATGATGTAAGAGATGAATCGGAATTATATCCAGATAGAAAAGAATTTGGTTTTGCTTATATGAGTACTAATGAAATAACAGAAGATTATATAAAATCTTTAGTTATGAAAGAATTAAATATTACAGATGAAAAAGTATTTAAAATAGCAATGCCTGATTTTAATTATAAAAAATATATACCATTTTCTAGTATTATGGTAGATGTTAAAGATAATGATAAGAGAGATATTGTTAAAGAAACTATTGAAGATAAAGTAGAAAATGCTAAAGCTATTATAAATGTAGAAGATATATCTTCTTATGTAGCTTATCAAGGTGAAATAGATGAAGGTAAAACATATGTAGGAGTATTTTCAGGAATATTTTTGTTTATTGCTATGTTATCTGTTATTACTACTATGACTAGAGTAGTTAAAAATCAAAGAGTACAAATTGGTACTTTAAAAGCTTTAGGTTTTAGTAATAGAAAGATATTATTACATTATATAGGTTATGGATTTTGGATTAGTATAATAGCTTGTATAGTTGGTTTATTACTTGGATATTTTGTTATTGGTAATATTTTCTTAAGTACAGAAATGGATTTCTTTGAAATACCAAATGGTCATCCAGCAATGGATTCATCTAGTTATTATGTTGCTTGTTTAGTAGTAATAGCTGTTGCATTAATTACTTTTATAACATGTAAAAGCATATTAAAAGAAAATCCTGCTGAAACTCTTAGAACTAAAATACCTAGTATTAAAGGTCAAGCTTTAAATATTACTAAAAAAGGATTTTTTAAAAAACTTAGTTTTTCATCTAAATGGAATTTAAGAGATATTCTAAGAAATATAATGAGAACATTTATGGGTCTTGCTGGTGTTATTGGATGTTGTGCTTTAATAGTATGTTCTTTTGGTATGTTAGATTCAATGAATTTCTTTGTAAAATTACAATTTGAAGATTTATATAATTTTGATTATAAATTAAATATTAAAGAAGGTATTAGTAATGAAGAATATAATGCTTTATATGATAAATATGGAAATAATACTTCTCAAAGTTTAGGAATTGAAATTAAAGATAAAGATGGTAAAAGAGAATCAAATAATATATTAGTAACTGATGCAGGAGATTATTTAAGATTTGTAGATAATAAAAATAGGATAAAAGATAAACCAAATGATGATGGTATTTATGTTACTTATAAGTTAGCGGAAACTAAAGGATATAAATTAGGTGATGAAGTAGAGTGGCATATTTATGGTGATAATAATTATTATAAATCTAAGATAACTGGTTTTAATAAAGATCCACAAAATCAAAATATATCTATGACAAAGAATTATTTAGAGTCTTTAGGAATTGAATATAAACCTGATTCATTATATACTAATAATGATTTAAGTAATATTAAAGAAATAGAAAATATAGAAGCAATACAAGATATTAATAGTTTAAAAGAAGGTATGTCAAGAATGTTATCTATGATGAGAACTATGCTAATTATGATTATTGGTATTGCTATAATTTTAGGTAGTGTAATTATATATAATTTAGGTATACTTTCTTATACAGAAAAACAATATCAATTTGCTACATTAAAAGTATTAGGATTTAAAGATAAACAGATTGAGAATATATTTATTAAACAAAATAATTGGATAGCTATTATATCTATAATAATTGGATTACCTGCAGGATTTTATTTAACTGATTGGTTATTTAAGACAGCTATAGAAGATCATTATGATTTTTGTGCATTTATAACTATTAGAACATATATTATTGCTGCTATTGGAACATTTATTATTTCATATTTAGTATCTAAGTTTTTATCTAGAAAGATTAAAAAAATAGATATGGTTACTAGTTTAAAAGGAAATGAATAGGTGATAATATGAATTTATTTTTAGGTCTTATTATTCCTTTTGTAGGTACTACATTAGGAGCAGCAATGGTATTTTTAATGAAAAATAAATTAAATAATAATTTAGAAAAAGTACTATTAGGATTTGCTTCTGGTGTTATGGTTGCTGCTTCTGTTTGGTCATTAATTATACCATCTATTGATATGGCAAAAGAACAAGATATTATTTCTTGGTTACCTGCAACAATTGGTTTTATATTAGGTATTATATTCTTATTAATACTTGATAATATAATTCCTCATTTGCATATTAAAAGTAAAGAACCTGAAGGATTAAAATCAAAATTAGGTAAATCAGCGATGATGGTTTTAGCAGTAACATTACATAATATTCCAGAAGGAATGGCAGTTGGAGTTGCACTTGCGGGTGCAGTTAGTGGAAATAATACTATTACTATGGCTGGAGCTATTGCTTTATCAATTGGAATTGCTATTCAGAATTTTCCAGAGGGAGCTATTATTTCAATGCCTTTAAAAGAAGAGGGTAATTCTAAAAGTAAATCATTCTTATATGGAACATTATCTGGTATTGTAGAACCAATATTTGGAGGTATTACAATTATATTAACTTCATTAGTAGTACCAATACTTCCTTATTTATTATCATTTGCTGCAGGTGCAATGATATATGTAGTAGTAGAAGAATTAATACCGGAATCACAAGTAGGTAAACATTCTAATTTAGGTACATTAGGTTTTGCGTTTGGTTTTATTATAATGATGATTTTAGATGTAGCATTAGGTTAATAATAATTAAGACTAGATTAATCTGGTCTTTTATTATGAATATATTTTTTTTGGTATGTTATAATTGATTTAATAATATTTATGGAGGCATTATGAAAAAGTTTTTAAAAGATAATTGTATTGCTATTATTATGTGGTTAATATTTGAAACAGTTGCTGTTACTTTATTTTTAACTTTAGATAATATTTTTTATTTATTTAATTTTACTTATATTGGAACTTGTATTGTAATTGGTATTTATTTAATGAGTAAAAAGAAGAAATTTGCAAGGAATTTTGTTCAATTGGGTGTTGGATTATATATGCTTGTATATTTGGGTATTATATGCCGTGAAAATATGCAAATAGAAGGATTTTGGTATTATTTATTCTTAGGTGTGTTTGAAGCTGCTACTATTCATTATTTTGTTGCTAAAATAGCTGGACCTTTATTCTTTGGTAGAGGTTGGTGTGGTTATGCTTGTTGGACTGGAATGATACTTGATTTACTTCCTTATAAAACACCTAAAGGTGAAAGAAAATCTTTTTGTTGGATTAGGTATATTGTTTTTTTACTATCTTTTACTTTTGTAGGGAGTTTATTTGTTTTTAAAGTAGGTAATTTAGAAACTATAATGTTTTATTCTTTCATTGTAGGTAATTTAATTTATTATGGACTAGGAATATTACTTGCTATTCTTTTAAAAGATAATAGAGCATTTTGTAAATATATATGTCCTATTACAGTATTTTTAAAACCAGCTAGTTATTTTTCATATATAAGAGTAAGATGTGATCATAGTAAATGTATTAATTGTAAAAAATGTATTAGAAGTTGTCCTATGAATGTAGATATGTTAGATGATTCTAGGAAGAGAAAAAATGGTACTGAATGTATTTTATGTACTAAATGTATTAATGATTGTCCTAAGAATGCATTAAGATTAACTAAATAAGACTAGAGAAATCTAGTTTTTTTAATTTATTTTTTATTTATAAAAAAGTATTAATAATTATATTATAAGAGAATGTTTAAAACATTCTTTTTTATGTTATACTATATATATGAGGTGAACTTATGATGAAAAAAATGTTATTGTTATTGTTCTCTTTAGTATTAGTTTTTACTATTGTAGGATGTGGTTCTGAAGAAGAAAAACAAAGTGATAGTCATAAAGAAGAACAAAAACTAGAAGAAAAAGAGAATAAAAAACAAGAAGATAATAAAGAAGAAGAACAAAAAGAAGAAGAGAAGAATAATCAAGAAAATAAAGAAGAAAATAATAATCAGCAAAATAATCAAAATAATAATACATATGGAGACGATGATGAAATTATCGAATTAGATGATGAAGAGAACGAACCAATTGTAGGTAATGAGAGAGTTACTGTTGAAGAAGTAATTAATTGTGATGGATGTGTATTTGCTTATTTTAGTGCTGAAGGTGATAACGCAAAAAGATTAGGTGGTACAGTAACAAATGATGAGTATACTACTGATATTAATAATATTAGAACTGCTGGTAATAAACAAAGACATAATTTCTTTGGTTTGGTACTTTCTGGTAATACTATTACAAAAGCTTATTCATGTATTTTAAAAGATAATAAAATATATTGTATTCAAGGATCTACAGATGGAGCTTATCATATGAATAATGTTGCAATTTTAAATAAGATATTTGCTTCTGATCAATGTAAAAATTTATCTGATGGACATAACTATTGGTGTTCTGATGGAAGTTATAATGGTAATTCTAAAACATCTGGTTATAGTGCATTACATTATGAAACAAGTTGTACAATATATGGATCTGATTCTAATACTGGTAAATTAATTTGTCATTAAAAGACTAGATATAACTAGTCTTTTTATATGTTATAATAGTTTTGAAGAAATTTATAAAAATGTTTGAAAGAGGTGTTTTTATGGTTATAGAGAAAATAAAAAAGATATTTTTTGATATAAAAAATAATTTAAATATGGAAATGAAAAATTATGATTTAACAGCTGCTCAAATAATAGTTTTAAAATATTTATATGAAAATACTGATAATGTTGTAATATTAAAAGATATTTGTGAATATTTATCTTTAAAACATAGTACTGTAATTGGTATTTTAAAAAGATTAGGAAATAAAGAATTAATAACTAGAAAAACTGGTTATACATCTGAGATTGCAATTACTAAAAAAGGTAGAGAACTAGTTGAATCTATTGGTGTTAAAACTGGCTTTGTTGAAAAAGAATTATTAAAGGGATTTAGTAAAGATGAAATAAATAATCTTTCTAGTTATCTTGATAGAATAATTAATAATATTAATAATTCTTAAAAAAATAATACATTATACTTTTTCTTTATGTTATAATCTATGTAGTGTGCTACATAGATTATTTTTTGTTTATGAAGGGAGATTGTTTATGAAAAATAAAGTTTTATGTTTATTATTAATTTGTGTATGTTTATTTGGATTTGCTGGTTGTGGAAGTAAGAGTATTGATGAATCAAATAAAGATGGAGATAAATCTGTAGAAAAGGTTGAAAAAGTTGGTAAATTAGATTTAGTAGTTGAAGCTGTAGGTGAATTTCATGATGGTTTAGCTAAAGTAAAACAAGGTGGTAAATTCGGTTTTATGGATAAGTTAGGTAATATTGTTATTGAACCAGAATATCGTATGGTTGGTGATTTTTATGATGGTTTAGCACCTGCATGTACTGGACAATATTATTCTGATCAAAAGTGTGGTTATATAGATAATAAGGGTAATACAGTTATTGACTTTAAATATGGAGATGCTAGAGATTTTTCTTTTGGTTATGGTGTAGTTAAATCAGGAATAAATGATATAGTTGTAGATAAAAAAGGTAATGAGATTATGAATTTTACTCATTCTTATATATATAATTTTGGACCTATTGCTAATGATTTATTTGTTGTACCTGCTAAAGATGCATTAAGAGGTCTTGCAATCGTAGATAAAAGTGGAAATGTTATTATGGATGGTATTGCTGGCTTTGGACAAAATATAGATGGATTAATTAATGTACATCAAATATGTGAAGGTGTTGGTAATTTCTGGAATGATGGTAAATGGGGATTCATAGATGAAAAAGGTAAATTAGTAATAGATTTTCAATATGATTATGCTGGCTCTTATGTAGATGGTTTAGCTCCTGTTGTTAAAGATGGTAAATATGGATATATAAATAAAGATAATAAATATGTTATTGAACCAACTTTTGAATATAAAAATGTTTTTGATTTACCAGTTTTCTCTGATGGATTACTTGTTGTTTATGAAAAACCAAATGTTATTGTATATAATACTAAAGGAGAAAAGGTATTTGAAAAAAGTGATGATTATGTAATTCAATCATTTAAAAATGGTTATGCTGAATTTAAAAAAGATGGTAAAGCTGGTTATTTAGATAAAAAAGGTAATGTTGCAATTAAGAATCAGTATAGAATGGTTTTTGATTTTAGTGATGGACTTTCTAGAGTATATTTAAATTATGATGATGATAAAGATACAGGAGAATTTGAGTTTATTAATACTGATGGTAAAACTATTTTAGCTGGTAAAAAAGTTGAACATGCTAGTATTTCAAGTTCTAATAATGAATCAAATAGTTCTGAAAAAGATGATTCTAAAAAAGATAATGATTCAAGTAGTTCTAATGAGTCTAAGAAAGATAATGAATCTAGTTCAAAGAAATCTGATGATAAAAAAGATAGTACTTCTAATGATAAGAAAGATAATAATTCAAATTCTGATAAGAAATCTGATGCAAAAGAAAGTTCTTCAAGTAATAATGGAGCAACTTCTACTGGAATTAAAGTAGGTAGTTATAATATTAAATATGGTACTTATAACGGAGATGCTGCTGCTACTGGTGAAACATTAGTATTAAAAGAAGATGGTACAGCTACATTAAATGGAGAAAAGTATACTTATAAAGTAGGTAAATATAATTTTGCACAAGATTCATCTAGTGATGCTTATGAAGATTGTTTAATACTTGAAGGTAGTTATACGTATCATTATTATGTATTAAATAATGGTAAGACTTTATCTCAAGGATCAGGTATTGATTATAACTATAGTGAGTAAGGGTGGTATTATGAAAAAAAGATTATTAATAATATTTTTAATAGGATTTTTAGCTTTTGGTATTACTGGATGTGTTACATCTAATGATAATAAAGATAATACTGATAAAAAAGAAGAAACAAAAGAAAAAAAAGTAGAAGATACTAGTAGTGAAGTTGTTAAGAAGGGTTATGTATGTACTTATACATTAGCTTCTATGACAAAAACATTTGGTATTGAATTAGAGAATGGCAAAGTTACTAAGTTCTATAATACTCTTACATATGATGGTGATTTAAATATGTGGTGTGAAGAAGTTCATCGTAGATATGATAAATTAGATGAAGTTAAAGGTGCTACTCAAAATATTGTATGTGATAAAAGTACTAATACTACTAAAGTAGAGTTAACGTGGGTACTTGCTGATATGGATGGATTTGATGAATTATATGGTGATCAAATTCCAGAACAAATACAATTTATGGATAGAGAAACTAATGATTTTTATTCTAAAATGTTTTTAGAAGCGATGAATACTCAACATTATACTTGTGTAGAGAAATAATAAGAGAATATATATTCTCTTTTTCTTATGTTATAATCTAGTTAGTGATACATATGGAAAAAATAATTATTAATAAATATAATCTTAAAGAAGAAGATATGACTGAAGTAGTTAAAAGAGTTAAAGTATTATTAATAAATAGTAATAATGAAATATTATTAGGTTATTCTCATAATGAATATCAATGTCCTGGTGGTCATGTAGAAGATGGAGAAGAATTAATAGATACAGTTAATAGAGAAGTACTTGAAGAAACTGGTATTAAATTAAATATTAAAGATGTAGAACCATTTGCTTGTTCTTTAGGTTATTATAAAGATTGGCCAGAAGAGGGAAAGAATAGAAAGATAGAAATATATTATTATGAAATTAAAACTGATTTGAAACCTGATTTAGATAATACTAGTTATACTGATTCTGAAGAAGAAGGTAATTTTGAATTAAGATATATTCCTTTAGATAATGTTGAAAATGAATTTATTAAAAATGCAGAAATATATGGAGACAAACATGGTATTACTAAAGAGATGTTAAAAATGTTTGAAGTATATAAAGGTAATAAAGATTAGTTAACTAATTTTATTTATTTATTAAAAATTTATTTTTCAAATTAGTATAGTAATGTTATAATAATTGCAGAAGGAGGAACTTTTATGAAAAATAAATTCTTAGTTGGTCTACTTGCTTTAGTTATGTGTTTTGCTTTAGTTGGTTGTGGAAAGTCTGATAATGAAGGTACTGATAGTAAAAAGAGTAATTCAGGATCTGGAGAGGTACAAGGTAGTGATAAAAAAGGTGATGGTTTAGATAATGTTACTGAAAGTAATTATGCTAAACTATTAAAAGAAAACTATGGTATTGATGCAATATATGGAGAAGGATGGACTATTAAAGAAGTATCTAGTCCTAATAAAGTAAATAATTTAAGAATTAATTATAAGACTCCAAAAGATATTGATAAAGATGAGTGGACTAAGAAATATTTTGATGCTACTTTAGCTATTAGTACTGATGGTATTAATCCTGTTAAAATGAATTTTGATACTGGTGCTTTATCTAAAGGAGATAAAATAACTACATATGAAGAATATAAGAATTCTGATCTTATGGGTTGGTATTATTATTGGAATGGTAGACAAATTCAATGTAATCCAAGTATATATGCTGGAGATGCTCTTATAACATTTACATTTACAGAAACTAATTAAGACTCGTAAGAGTCTTTTTTATGTTATAATACTTCTTAGTTATGAAGGGGATTATTATAAATATAAGGAGTTAGTATAAATGGAAAAGTATAAAGAGATTGAAAGAAGTATTATAAAGAAATTTAGAAAAGAAATATATAGTAGATTTGTTAAAGGTGTTAGTGATTATAAACTTATTCAAGAAAATGATAATATTATGGTTTGTATAAGTGGTGGTAAAGATTCATTTTTATTAGCTAAGTGTATTCAAGAATTACAAAGACATGGTAATGTTCCGTTTACGGCTCATTATGTTATAATGAATCCTGGATATAGTGAATATAATATAGGTCTTATAAAAGATAATGCTAAATTATTAAATGTACCAGTAGAAATATTTAAGACTGATGTATTTGATGTTTCTAATAAATTAAATCCAGAGAATCCATGTTATATGTGTGCAAGAATGAGAAGAGGCCATTTATATAATAAAGCTAAAGAATTAGGTTGTAATAAAATAGCTTTAGGTCATCATTTTGATGACTTTATAGAAACTACTTTACTATCTATGTTTTATGGTTCTGAAATAAAGACGATGATGCCTAAATTACATAGTGATAATTTTGAAGGTTTAGAACTTATTAGACCTATGTTATTGGTTAAAGAAGAAGATATTATTGCTTGGAAGAATTATAATGAATTAACTTTTATTAATTGTGCTTGTAAATTTACGGAAAGAAGTTCTATATTAAATGATGGTACTAGTAAGAGAAAAGAAATGAAAGAATTAATTAAGAATATGAAGAAAGTAAATCCTTGTGTAGATCAAAATATTTTTAAAGCATTAGAAAACGTTAATTTTAGTTGTATATTAGGATGGCATAAAGATGGAGTAAAACATTCATTTTTAGATGATTATGAATAAGACTAGATAATCTAGTCTTTTTGTATGTTATAATAATTTAAAGAGGTATTTTATGAATTATAGAAAATTTGGAAATACAGGAATAAAAGTATCTGAAATAGGATTGGGTACTTGGCAATTAGGAACTAAATGGGGAGATCCATTTAATGAAGAAGAAGGATTAAAAATACTTAGTGCTGCTGATAAAAGTGGTATTAATTTTATTGATACAGCAGATGTATATAATGATGGTAATAGTGAAATTACTATAGGTAAATATATTAAGAATGATAGAGATAAATTCTTTATTACTACAAAGTGTGGTAGAAAATTAAATCCTCATACTGCAGAAATGTATACACCTGAAGCAATAGAAAAATATATTGATGATAGTAGAAAGAGAATGGATATAGATAAAATAGATTTAGTATTATTACATTGTCCTCCAACTCCAGTTTATAAGAAGAAAGAAATATTTGATAAATTAGAAGAATTAAAGAGTAAAGGTAAAATAGCTAATTATGGAGTTAGTATTGAAAAAGTTAGTGAAGGATTAGAAGCAATGAATTATGGTATATCTGCTATTGAAGTCATATTTAATATGTTTAGATTAAAACCATTAGAAGAATTATTTCCTAAAGCTAAAGAAAAGAATATTGGTATTATAGTAAGAGTTCCATTAGCTAGTGGTTTATTAACTGGTAAATATAATAAAGATACTAAATTTGGTGAAAAAGATCATAGAACTTATAATCGTGATGGTAAAGCATTTGATAAAGGAGAAACTTTCTCTGGTGTAGATTATAATTTAGGTTTAGAAGCAGTTGAAGAATTAAAGAAAGTATTTAAGACTGATGATTTAGTACCATATGCATTAAAATGGATATTAATGCATGATGCGGTAAGTGTTGTTATTCCTGGAGCTAGTAAAGAAGAACAAGTATATTCTAATTTAAGAGCTTTAGAAACTCCTGATTTAACTAAAGAACAAATGGATAAAGTAGAAGAAATATATAATAAATATATTAAAGAAAGTGTTCATGATAATTGGTAATATATAATGAATAAATTTGAAACTAATAAAATAACTAAAGAAGAATTTTTAAATCTTAAAGAAGATGATTTAATGTTTATTACTAATCCTGGTAGGATGGGTGATGAAGATGGTTCTACTTTTATAATTAAGAAAGGTAATGAATTTATTATATATAGAGTAGATGGTTGGATGTATCCTAGTGAACATAGAGATGAAAATTATATATCTTTAAATGATATGTCTAAACAATTTCCTATATGGTTTGATACATGGAAGCATTTTAATGATAAAGATTATAAAAGTAAATATAAATATGTATATATGGGATTCGGAAATGGTTTAAGTATTGATGATTCTTTATATGATGAATATATATCCTATTTAAATAAATTAGTAGAAGAAGATTTAAAAGATAAGGAAGATAAAGAAAGTTTAAGATATAGTGCTATTTATAGTTTATGGGGAAAAGCATTTATTAATATGATAAATAATAAAGAATATATATTAAAGCATTAATAATGCTTTTTTTTATTAATTATTTTTAATAATTATTCTTGAATTTTATTGTCGAAATTTTTTTTAAAACATGTTAAAATGTTGTTGTAGAAGATGTGTTTATAATTCATAGTTAATTTAAATTTTTGTTGACAATTATTAATTTGTTTTATAGCATAAATAACGTGTGAATTATTGTTAAAAAATAATAATTGGGGTTGCTTTATATTTTTGAACTTAGTATTTAAAAGAATAAAATACTAGTGATTGGAAAGATGGTGATTATATGAAAACCAAAAGAAAAATTCTAATCTATGTTTTTATGTTTTTTTGCGTGCTCGGAATTATAACAACCATTTATTTAATAAATAATTGGAAGAAAGATGTTAATGCTAATTTAGAAGTAAAAAAGAGTATTGATAAATATATAAGTATAAAAGAAGAAGATATAGGAATTGATTTTAAAGAATTAAAAAAGATTAATTCTGATACGGTTGGATATATAGATGTACCTAATACAAATGTTAATTATGTAGTTGTTAAAGGTACTGATAATGATTATTATTTAAAACATGACTTTAATAAAAAAAATAATTCTTCTGGTTGGATTTTTATGGATTATAGAAATAAACTAGATGGTAAAGATAAAAACTTAATTATATTTGGACATAATACTGGTGATGGTTCAATGTTTGGATCTTTAACTAAATTATTAGATAAAAAGAATCTTTCTGATAAGAATAATTTAATTATTAATTTTTATACTGAACGGGGTCGGAGTCAATACCAAATATTTTCAATATATACTATTAAACCTGAAGAATATTATTTAAAAATAAATTTTAAAGATGATGAATTTGAAAGATTTAAAAAGAAATTACTTGATAGATCGATTTTTAAAACAGAAATAGACTTAAAGAATAAAAATATTATAACGTTATCAACTTGTCAGAACTTGGGAGCTAAGAGATTAGTAATACATGCGGTTGAAATTTAAATGATTAAGAAGGAGTAGAAATATGAAAAAATTAAATTTTGTAAGAATATTAAATATGATGCTGGTTGTATTTATTTTATCAATTGGATTTGGTATGTTTGTAAATACAACATATGCTATTGAAGAAGAAAAAAATTTAGAAGAAGTTATAGTAAATAATTCTTCTTTAGATGTATTAGATGAGAATAATGAAAAGATATCTAAAGAAGAAATTATTATAAAAGAAGATAATAATGACAAAATAACTAAAGAAGAAATTATTAATGATAATAAACAAGAAGTAGTATCTTTAGATGATAATAAAGTTGAAGAGAATATAAATGATTCTAAAAATGAAATTGTTGTTTTAGATGATACTTCAAAAGTAGAAAATAAAGATATTGTTTCTAATGAGTTAGAAAATAATAAAGAAAATGAAATAGATAAAATAGAAGAGAATATTTTAATAGAAGATAATACTAGTGATATTAAAACTAGTGATAATGTAGTAGAAGAAAAAGTTATTAAAGATGAAAGTATTAATAATAAAAAAACTACTAGAGGTTCTCCTACTAGAAGTAGTGAAACACATGATATTTCTGGTTTTATTACTTATGTAACAATTGGTGCTCCAAAAAATGATGATGGTGAGTATCTTATTTATCCTGGATCAAAATATAATGTTGTTATTCATTTTGCTGAAGCAATTGATAATCAATTTCCTGATAGTGGTATTTTAACTTATAATTTACCTGATGGTTTTGAAAACGCTATTATTAAAGATGGTGGTACTTTTAATATAAATGTAACTACTCCTGATGGTATTGTTACTGTACGTAATAATAAATTTGATATAAAAGACGGTGTTCTTACAATGACATGGTCTGAAGACGATAATGTACATTCATTATTTGCTGCTAATAATGCAAGTTTCTTTATAAGATTTGAAGGTTCGTTTGATGGAACTAAGGAAATAATTAATTATAATGATTTTGTTGTTACACCATTAGATTTTGATGGAGAAGAAAGTAGCATAGAGATGGTTAAAAAGAGTAGTCCTCCAGTATTAAGTAATCCACCTTATGTTGGGACTCCTACTATTAATTATGTTATAAGTTTACATTCAACAGGTACTAATACTAATGTTGTTGTTAGTGATACTTTAACTGGTAATGGAGTTACTTTGAATCCTTCTAGTTTTATTGTAGAATCAGATAAAGATTTTGATTATGATATAAGAATAGATGGATCGAATCCTAATGCATTTACTTTTGTTGCTGATAAATTAATAAATGGTCAAACAGTAACTATTTCATATTCTGCTACTTTAGATGAAAAATTAGCAATTAGAGATACAGATGATGTTTTCTATATTAATGCTAATAATAAAGCTATATTAAAATCTAAAGGTCATGATGATATTAAAGAAGAGAAAAATGATAAGATTACTATAAAACCTTATATAGAAAAAGTTGGTACTGTATTAGATGGTGAATATATTAAATGGGTTATTAATGTTAATATAGATAATAAATTATTAATAAAAGATATGCCAGTAATTGATAGTATTAATCCTAATAGTCAAGATTTTATGAGTTATGCTGGTGAAGGAATTAAAGTTAATAGATATAATTCTAAAAATGAATTAATAGATACTATTAATGTTTCTTGGGCAGATTTAACTAAATATGCTGCTAATGGATGGACATATACTATTCCAAGTGATGATGAATATTATAGATATGAAATTGAATATAATACTACTTATAATCATGAAGGTAGTGATAAAGATTTAGAAAATGATGTTCATTTTGGAGATAATGATACATCTACTAGTGTACATATTCAAGGAGATGCTCATGTAGATTTAGAAAAAGAAGCTATAGATTTAGATTTAGAGAGTGAAACAAAAACTATTACATGGGAGATTACTATTCATGTTCCTACTAATGGTTTAGATAGTACAAATAATGTATTAACTGAAACTTATCCATCAGTATATTTATCTAATATTGGGAAAGTTGCTGTAGAACCTATATTAGATGGTAGTGTTGTTATTACTGGTTTAAATGATAATGAAACATGTGATATTCAATATGGAACTAATAGTGCTACATTTACTTTCTATAAAGATGGTGCTCCTGGTTTAGCCGGTGGTTCTTTTCAAAGAACTATAAAAATTAGTCTTAAAACCGTTATTGACGAAGATTGGTTAAATCAATCTAATGTTGAACCACGTTTTATTGAACATATTAATCATGTTGAAATGGTTAATACTGCGTCAGCAATAGCTGAAGTTACTTTCCCAAAAATAATTAAAACAGTTGCTACTGAAGATGAATTAGAAAAACCTCTTACAGTTAAAATTAATAATGTTGATTATCCTATATTTAAATATTCTGTTTTAACTGCTTTATTTAATAATGATAATTATCAATTAGATGATACTTTTGATACTGATTTATTTAGAATGTATATTCCTAGTGATAGTACTGATTCTTATTTAGTATTATTTGGTGGAGATACAATTTATAATCAAACTAATCTTGTTGGTGGTTGGAATAATTTAGAAAGAATTGATTATATTAATACTGCTAGTGGGGTAAAATTCTTAATTACTCCAAATAAAGTTCCTAGAAAAGTTGATGGAAGTTTATATCATTATTATTCTTTCTCTTATTATTTAATTCCAAAAAATTATTCTGCATTTCATGAATTAATGCAAAGAGCAGCAACATCTGATAATAGTACATATGTATTTGGTAATAAAATTAAATATAATGATAAGATTGAAGGATATGTTGAGGGCCTATATAAATATGAAGCATTTGATAAAAAGATAACTGGTTATGATAGTGATACTACAACTGCAAGTTTTGAAATAGATATTAATCCTGATGATATTATTCTTAATGAGATGGGTAAAATTACTTTAAAAGATACTTTTGAAAACATGTCAATTATTTATGATAGTATTGTAGTTACTCCATCTGATGGAGTAACATATGATTCTTCAGGTAATACTTTAACATTTTTATTACCTGATGCTAAAAATGTTGTTATTTCATATCGTGCAAGACTTTTATATGATTTTGATGAATTTAATGAAACTGAAGTTACATTTAAAAATACTGCTACTTTAATTGCTGGAAATATTAAATATGAAAAAGTAGTAGAAGATACAGAAGTTATTCTTTGTCATGGTGGAGGAGATGCTTCAATATATTCTATTAATTTAATTAAATATGAAGCAGGCAACATGGGTAAAAAGTTAGCTGGTGCTGTATTTGAACTATTAGATTCTAAGAAAGAAAATATACTTGATCTTAATGGTAATAATGTAACTTTTGTTTCAGGAGATAATGGTAAAATTGTTATAGTTGGAGATCAAGATGAAGATGGTTGGAGTCTTTCAGCTGACACAAAATATTATTTAAGAGAGAAAAAAGCACCAGATGGTTATATGCTTTCTAATTTCTTATATGAATTTACAATAGCAAGTGATGGTAAGACTGATTATGAACATTATATATATTATAATGCTGATACAATGACTGCTAAAAATTTTCCTGGTACTGATATTTTTGTAGATAAAGATTGGGAAGATGGAAAAGATAATCATAGTAGTGATACTGTAACTGTTATGTTACAGAAACAATATGAAGATAGTGATGAATGGGTTGATGTAGAAAGTGCTGTTTTATCATTAGATAATAATTGGCATATTGAATTCCGTGAATTACCTTTAGTAGAAACAATTGATTTATTAGATGTACATGTTGAATATAGAATAATAGAAACATTTGTTAATGATAAACCTATTGATAGTGATTCTTATGAATTAATAGTTGATCCAGAACATTCTAATTCTTATACTATTTTAAATAAACAAGATCTAAAAGGTGAAGTTACTTTTAGTGGTTTAAAAGTATTAAATGGTATGACATTAGAAAAAGAAGCATTTGCTTTTGAATTATATGATGTAGATGGTAATTTATTACAAACAGTTTATAATGATAAAGATGGTAAATTCTCTTTTGAAAAAATCGAATATACTAAAGATGATTTAAATAAAAATAGTGATGGTAAATATATTGCTACTACTAAAACATATACTATTAAAGAAGTTATAGATGATCGTACTTGGATTATATTTGATGATACAATTTATACATTTGATGTAGTATTAACTCCTGGTGATGGAATTATTAATGTAGATAGTGAACAAGATTTAACTAAGTTTGATTTTGTTAATACTTATGAAGCATCTGGTGAAGTTGAATTCAGTGTTATTAAAGAATTAGTAGGTCGTAATTGGAAAGATGACGATGTATTTGAATTTACTATAACTACTGATGATGGAAATCCATTACCTGATATAGTAACTATTTCTATTACTAAAGAAAGTACAGATTATAAAGTTTCTTTCGGAAGTATAAAATTTACTAAAGAAGGTACATATATTTATACTATTTCTGAAACTCATAAAGGTGAAACTATAAATGGTATTACTTATGATGCTGAAGATAAAACAATTACTGTTGTGTTAACTGATGATGGTAAAGGAAATTTAGTTGCTAATACAGATAATAATCCTTTCGTAGTAATTTTTATTAATGAGTATTCAGCACATGTATCTGTAAGTAAAGTTGATTTAGGTACAGGTGAAGAAGTTGAAGGAGCTACTATTCAATTATTAGATGCAACCGGATATGTAATTGATGAATGGGTTTCTACAGATGAAATACATGTTGTAGATGGTCTTGAAACTGATGTTCAATATACATTAGTTGAAACTGTTGCTCCTGAAGGATATGTAATAACATCTGAAATTTCATTTAAGATAGATAAAGATGAGAAGGTTATTACAAGTGCTAATACAACAAGAGATAATTATGGTAATACTATAATATTAATTGAAAATAAACTTACAAGAGTTGATATAAGTAAAGTTGATATTGGCACTGGAGAAGAAGTAGAAGGGGCTACAATCCAAATTCTTGATAACGAAGGAAACATAGTTGAAGAATGGACATCTACTAAAGAAGTACATGTTGTTGAAGGATTAAAAACTGGCGTTGAATATACCCTAAGAGAAACAGTTGCACCTGATGGATATACAATTACTACCGATATTACATTTGTTATTGATGAAACTGGAAAAGTAACAACAACTGGCACTATAACAGAAGATGGAATTATATTAGTTGAAGATCAAATTACTTCTGTAAGGATTTCAAAAGTAGATTTAGGTACTGGAGAAGAGCTTGAAGGTGCCACAATACAAATAATTGATAGAGAAGGTAAAGTAGTTGAAGAATGGACTTCTACTGATGAAGTACATGTAGTAGAAGGATTAAAAACTGGTGTTGAATATACACTAAGAGAAACAGTTGCCCCAGATGGATATACAATTACAACAGATATTACATTTGTTATTGATGAAACAGGAAAAGTCACTACTAACGGAACAATAATAGAAGATGGAGTTATATTAATTGAAGATCAAATTACTTCTGTTAAAGTTTCGAAAGTTGATTTAGGTACTGGAGAAGAACTTGAAGGAGCTACAATCCAAATTATTGATAGCGAAGGTAATGTTGTAGAAGAATGGATATCTACTGATGAAACTCATGTTGTAGAAGGATTAAAAACTGGAGTTGAATATACATTAAGAGAGACAGTTGCTCCAGATGGATATACAATTACAACAGATATTACATTTGTTATTGATGAGACAGGAAAAGTAACTACTACTGGTACTATTACTGAAGATGGAATTATATTAATTGAAAACGAATTAACAAAAGTTAGTGTAAGTAAAGTTGATATAGCTTCTGGAGAAGAACTTGAAGGAGCTACAATTCAAATTATTGATAGCGAAGGTAATGTTGTAGAAGAATGGATATCTACTGATGAAACTCACGTTGTTGAGGGATTAAAAATAAATGAAGAATATACACTAAGAGAGACAGTCGCACCAGATGGATATACAATTACTACTGATATTACATTTGTTATTGATGAAACAGGAAAAGTAACTACAACTGGAACTATAACAGAAGATGGAGTTATATTAATTGAAAATCAAATTACTTCTGTAAGAATTTCAAAAGTAGATATAGCTTCTGGTGGAGAATTAGAAGGTGCTACAATTCAAATTTTAGATGAAGATGAAAACGTTGTAGAAGAATGGATATCTACTGATGAAACTCACCTTGTTGAAGGCTTAAAAGTAAGCGAAGAGTATACTTTAAGAGAAACAGTTGCACCGGATGGTTATACAATTACAACAGATATTACATTCGTAATTGATGAGTCAGGTAGAGTAACTACTACTGGTACTATTACTGAAGATGGAATTATATTAATTGAAGATCAAATTACTTCTGTAAAGATTTCAAAAGTAGATATAGCTACTGGTGAAGAACTTGAAGGCGCTACAATTCAAATTTTAGATGAAGATGAAAACGTTGTAGAAGAATGGATATCTACTGATAAAACTCACGTTGTTGAG
>JAEEGL011030526.1_pt1 | contig 18456 bp, 11 predicted proteins | sample 9134231 | NCBI WGS metagenome assembly JAEEGL01 (sample SAMN16246548, study PRJNA631951) | gut metagenome | biome: gut microbiome; feature: rumen; material: fiber-attached | host: Bos | place: Iran: Karaj | collected 2018-10 | reverse complement strand
AATTACTGCAAGTGAGGTTGCAAAGTGTGAATCAATTTTTGGAACATAAACAGTAAAGTTTGCTGTATCTTCTATATTGAAGTTTCCTGCTAAAGTTAAACCAACAGTATATGCTCCTCTACTCTTTACTTCAACTAAGTTGCTAACGGTTTTTTCTATAATCTCTTTTTGAGTAAGAATTGCTATTACCAGTGTGCCTTCTTCAATTAAGCTAATGGTACCATGCTTAAGTTCTCCTGCTGCGTATGCCTCAGAATGAATATAACTAATCTCTTTCATTTTTAAGCTTCCTTCTAGAGAAATTGCATAGTCAATTCCTCTACCTATAAAGAATGCATCTTTAACATTTGAAACCTTAGATGCAAACCACTGAATTCTTTCTTTGTCCTCAAGAATCTTTTCAACCTTACCTGGAATGCTTCTTACTTCATCAATTAATTCTTTATATTTTTCTTCTGTTATTTTCCCTCTAACTTTTCCAAATTCAATTCCTAACGCATATGCAGCAATTAATTGCGTGCTATATGCTTTCGTTGTTGCAACAGCTATTTCAGGACCAGCTAGAGTGTATAAAACATTATCCGCTTCTCTTGCAATAGAACTTCCAACAACGTTTACTATTCCTAGTGTCTTTGCTCCTTTTTCTTTAGCAAGTCTTAAAGCAGCCAAACTATCTGCTGTTTCACCAGATTGACTAACAACAACAATTAAATCTTTTGAATCTAGAATCGGATTTCTATATCTAAATTCAGACGCAAGTTCACATCTTACTGGTATTCTTGCTAAGTCTTCTATAACGTATTGACCAACTACTCCAACATGATAAGCACTTCCACACGCAACAAAAATAATTTGATTTATGTTTTTGATATCATTTGCAGAAAGACCAACATTAGATAAATCAATTTTGTCATCCTTTATAATACTATTAATTGTGTCCCTTATTACCTTTGGTTGCTCATAAATCTCTTTCATCATGAAGTGCTCAAATCCGCCTTTTTCAGCACTTTGAGCATCTAATTCAACTTTAACCGGTTCTTTATTTACAACATCACCGTTTAAGTCATAAAATGTAACTTCACCTTCGCCAACACAAGCCATCTCTAAGTTGTCTATGTAGTATACTTCATTTGTATACTTTAAAATTGCTGGAACATCTGAAGCAATAAATGATTCCTTGCCTTTAATTCCAATTATCATTGGGCTATCTTTTCTTGCAACATAAATTTTCCCTGGATAATCTTTAAATATTACTTCTAAAGCATATGAACCTCTAACTCTTACCAATGTTCTATTTATTGCATCAACAGGTCCAATTTTATATTTCTTTAAATAATAATCAATTAAGTTAATAGCAACTTCTGTATCTGTCTGAGAAAAAAACTTGTATCCGTGTTTAGATAGTTTATCTTTCAGTTCTTGATAGTTTTCTATTATTCCATTGTGAACTCCTATAACACTGTTATCGTTACTGTTATGAGGATGTGCATTTTCTTCTGATGGTTCTCCATGTGTTGCCCATCTAGTATGACCAATACCTAGTTTTCCATGAACGCTTCTTCCATCATCAGTTTTTTCTTTTAAAATCGAAAGCCTTCCTTTAGCTTTAATAACATTAACAACATTATTATCATCTTCAACTGCAATTCCAGCAGAATCATAACCTCTATATTCAAGCTTACTTAGTCCTTCCAAAAGAATTGGTGCAGCTTCCTTAGTACCATTATAACCAACTATTCCACACATATAAAAATACAGTAGGGAACCTCCTTTATTGGATGTCCCCTATTTTCTCCTTCCTTACTAATTAAAATAATCCTACTATAGTTTCGCCATCCTCAGCCATATGAATACTTTCAGCAGCTGGAACTTTTGGAAGTCCGGGCATTGTCATTATTGAGCCTGCAATACATACTATAAATCCAGCACCATTTTTAAGAATTATTTCTCTTGCCTTTATCTTAAATCCTGTTGGTCTTCCTAAAAGTTTAGGATCATCTGAAAGTGAATATTGAGTTTTTGCAATACAAACTGGCATATTAGATTTTCCAAGTTCTTCAATCTTCTTAAGTGCTTGTTCAGCTTTTGGAGAATACTCAATTCCGTCTGCACCATATATTTCTTTTGCAATTGTTTCTAATTTTTCTTTAATACTCATGTTATCATTATATAAGAATTTAAATTCATTTTCTTCGTTTGTCTTCTCAACGATTTTGTTTGCTAAATCAATTGCGCCTTCTCCACCTTTGGCAAATACATCTGTGCAAACTACTTCAGCACCAATACCTTCACAAAGTTCTTTTAGAAGATTAATTTCTGCATCTGTATCAAAGTTGTATTTATTTAACGCAACAACTGGTTTTATTCCATACTTTTCCACATTTTCAACATGCTTTTGTAGATTTGCAAAACCTTTTTTGATTGCTTCTAGATTTTCTTCTTTAACGTTTTCTTTTAAAACTCCGCCATTATACTTTAATGCTTTTAAAGTCGTAACTAAAACTACTGCATTTGGTTTAAGTCCTGCAACTCTGCATTTAATATCTAAAAATTTCTCAGCTCCCAAATCTGCACCGAATCCAGCTTCTGTAACAACATAGTCTGCTAATTTCAAAGCAGTTTTTGTTGCAACTATACTATTGCATCCATGTGCAATATTGGCAAAAGGACCACCATGAATAATTGCAGGAGTATTTTCAATTGTTTGAACTAAGTTCGGTTTTAGAGCATCTCTTAAAAGTGCTGTAACTGCTCCTTGAATTTTTAGGTCAGATACTTTTAATGCTTTTCCATCAACATCATATCCGAAAATAATATTTGCAATTCTGTTTTCCAAATCTTTAATATCTTTTGAAAGGCAAACAATAGCCATTATTTCAGATGCAACTGTGATATCAAATCCATCGTTTCTAATATATGTTCTATCTTTGAAACTATAATCTAATGTTACTGTACGAAGTGCCCTGTCGTTCATATCCATGCATCTTCTCCAAGTAACGTTCTCAGGGTCTATCTTTAATTCATTTCCTTGGAAAATATGATTATCTATGCAAGCAGCGATTAAGTTGTTTGCAGCAGTCATTGCATGAATATCTCCAGTGAAGTGAAGATTTATATCATCCATAGGAGCAACTTGAGCATATCCTCCTCCAGTAGCTCCACCTTTAATTCCAAATACAGGTCCTAAAGAAGGTTCTCTTAAAGCAAGACAAACTTTTTTGCCAAGCCTATTTAATCCATCAGCAAGACCAATTGAAATAGTGGTCTTTCCTTCTCCAAGAGGAGTTGGATTAACAGCTGTAACTAGAATTAGTTTTCCATCTTTTTTATCCTTATTTTTTTCAAAAACTTCTTTAGATAATTTTGCTTTATATTTTCCATAAAGCTCAATATCTTCTTCATCTATTCCAAGCTTATTTGCAATTATTGATATATGTTCTAGTTTTGCATTTTTATTAATTTCCACGTCAGTTAGCATCATGCATTACTCCTTTCCATTCAGCAAATTATACCATTAATACATTACTTATTCAACATAGTGAACATAATGTGTGCATGGCATTTTCATATCTCCTAAAACAAAAAGTGAAGGGAATTTCCCTTCACTTTTTTATTTAGATGTACAGCGACTCAAAGATGTCGTTTTCCAGAAGTCCCTGACCGAACCTATATAAACTGTACGATTTCTCAAACTCCCGCTTCATATCAGAGAGGAAAGAAATTTCCTGATCATACAATACAAGGACATCCCTAATTCCCTCTCTAGTGTCATCAGGAATCTTCTTAGTTTTTGCAGCCTTAAGGTACGACTTAAAAAGAGTAATCCTACCAGAAATCCAATCTACAATGGCCTTAGTCATCTCGAGGTCGATACTCAAAACCTTCATTAGTTCCCTAACTTCAAGGGACAGATACCGCTTCAGCCTGAAATACTTAAGACCAAGAAGTCCCTTAAGAAGCTCAATAGATACCCCAACAAGCTTACCATCGACACTGTTGGCTTGTTCACCACAAATAGATGCCGAAATCTCTTCCTTAAGAGTAGAAACCTTCCAAGCACGCTTGGCACCAAGATATCCCATGAATTCTTCATTCAGGAGCACTTCCAAAAGTGCCATAAGTGTTGCCTGATCAGCGAAAAACGCGTCATACTTTTCCTGAAGAAAACTAACTTCTGATGTAAACGCCCGCACAGGCTCACGAAGAAGAAAACTCCTCTTGCGCTGGCTCATCTCCTGATTCCACGGTGTCGCCTGCCTGGCAAATTCCAACTTCATAGCCCGGAGCTTTTCCATCCAGAGATCAATAATCGAAACAATTTCCTTAATCGAACCAACCTGAACCTTAAGGTCATCCTTAATAGCACCGACGCTCTTTCCCTTGTACTCCTTTTCAGTAAAATACGGAAGGGCAAGAAAGCGTTCACACTTTTTAGCATAGTTTTCCGCCTTCTGTGGATCATTCACACTCGCGTTCTGGTAGCCAAGCCTAATGCAATCAATCTGTTCCTGAATGCGTTTCATGAAGGTAGTAATCTTCTCTTCAGTGCTGGTCAGCTGATAATCAAGTACCCTACTGCGCATGATGTCGGTCCTGCACACACTGGTTCTTTCCATAGCTTGAACCCTCCTTGATATAGATTTGTGAGGTGATAATATCATGTTTTTAAGATTATGTAAAGCGAAATGCCAAATTTTTGTCCGTATTGGGAAAAAAAGGGTACGCTCCTTTTCTACGAAAAGGAACATCCCCATTTTTCCACAATAACCCAACTTTCGAAACAAAAAAGGCGTCCCTTCCTTTCGAAAAGAACGCCCTATTTTTAGTCTTTTTTATGAAATTGATATGAATGCTGCACCTAGGCCAAATAAGTCACCTTCGGCTCTTTTTGAGTGAACTAGACTACTTTGACATACACTGCAGATGCCACTATCAAAAATGTTCTTTTGTAAAACTCCTTCTTCTTCAAGAAGCATTTTATTGATTAAAACTGTATCAATAAGGTACTTTTGCTTTCCATCTTTAATGTCACCTTTGAAAATTATATCATCTAGTCGATTAGTATATGAAAATACATTTTTGCAAATTTCCATGACATCAGTGTCTACTTCAAAGTGACATTTCCTTATGCTTGGGCAAAAATACGCTTCAATATTAGCAGGATTACAATCGTATTCTTCTTTCATTTTGATAATCGCATTTTTTGCTATTTTACCAAATGTACTTCTCCAACCAGCATGAATATTTCCAATTATTCTTTTTACAGGATCATATAATAGTATCAAGCTACAATCAGCATTAGTTGTCATTAAAGTTATTCCACTTTTGTTTGTAAGAAGTCCATCAATATCTTTATAGCGATTTCCTCTAAGCTCTGGACCATCATCCTCGCTTTCAACAAGGTCTACTATCTGGACATTTGCTGTGTGTTCAATATCTGGTCTTATTATAGATTTATAATCAAAGCCACATTCTTCTGAAACAACTTTTAGATTTTTTCTAACTGCTTCAATGTTGTGAAAATCTTTGCCTGGTCTAAAACTCATATCATGTGATTTTAATATATATGCATGATTTAATTCCGTATGAGATAATAAGTTTTTAAACTGAAGATATTCTATATTAGGCTTTACTACGTGATTTACAACATCATTATTTAAATCCATTTTATCCCCTTTTATTTTCTAATCTCAGCTCCAATTTCACTGCAAACTTTATCCATTATCTTTTCAAATACTTTTGTAACTTCTTCATCAGAAAGTGTTCTTTCAGGGTCTTCAAACTTAAGATTATATGCATATGACTTTTTACCTTCGCCTAAATTATCTCCTGTGTACACATCAAACATTTCTATTTGTTTTAGTAATTTTCCACCAGATGATAAAATTACCTTTTCGATTTCTTCAGATTTAACATCTTTTGAAACAACAAATGCAACATCTTTTTCAATGCCAGGGAATTTTGAAAACTCCTTATACTTTGTAACATCATGATTATACTGTGATAATTTTTCTAAGTTCAACTCTAAAACATAAATGCTATCTTTAGAAACTAGTGGATGTAGTTTTCCAATATATCCTACTCTATTTCCATCAACATACACGCTTGCTGCTTGACCTGGATGAAGTTCTTTTGGAAGTTCATTCACTTTGTAAGTATATCTATCTTTGAATCCTAAGTAGTCTAATAAATCTTCAAGCACACCTTTAATTACATAGAAATCTACATTAGATTTATTTAGTCCTCTTTTGTAATTTCCTGTCATTAAACAAGCAAGCGATAGATGCTCACCGTATTCTCCATTAATCTTATGAAAGCTCTTTCCTATTTCGAAGATTGAAACATCTTTTATTCCTCTGTTTTTGTTGTAATCATATACCATCAATAATGAAGGAATAAGACTATTTCTTAAAGCATTTCTTTCTTCTGTCATAGGGTCTAAAATCTTAACAGTTTCAAACTCTTCAGTAGAGAATTTTTGAACTTCTGCTTCAGGAATTAATGCATAACTTAATGTCTCATTAAGTCCTAAAGATACCATTTTGTTTCTTGCATTTCTCTTAAACTTATCATAGTGACCTGGAATAACAGGAAGAATCATTCTCTTTCCTTCCATATTATCCATTCCATAAAATCTTCCTATATCGTGAATGATATCTTCTTTGATTTGTAAGTCAAGTCTTCTTGTTGGAACAGTAACTTTTAATGTGTCTCCTTCTTCGGTAAATTCTAATGCTTCTCTCGAAAGGATATCTTTAATCTTATCATTTGAAATATCCATTCCTAGTACTTGCTTTACTTTAGCATAAGGCACATCAATTACTCTATCTTGTTTATCGTTTTTATCATAAACACACATTCCACCAACAACTGTGGCATCTGCATATTTTTCAAGCAAATTGCAAGAACGTTCAATTGCCATTAAAGTACGTTTAGGATCCAAACCCTTTTCAAATCTATTTGAAGCTTCAGAACGCAAAATCTTCTTAGATGTTAATCGTACTTTAACATTATTAAAAATTGCTGACTCTATTACTATGTTCTTTGTGTCTTGTTCTACTTCTGTAGAAAGTCCACCCATAACACCGGCAAGTCCGATTGCTTTTTCACTATCTGCAATTACTATATCGTTAGATGAAAGTATTCTTTCTTGTTCATCTAATGTCGTTAATCTTTCGCCTTCTTCAGCCATTCTAACTACAAGCTTGTCTCCTAGTCTATCTGCGTCATAGTAATGAAGTGGTTGACCAACTTCAAGCATAACGTAGTTTGAAATATCTACAACATTATTGATTGGTCTAATTCCAGATGCAATTAAACGTTTTTGAATAAAGTTAGGACTTTCTTTTATCACTACATTAGTAACTTTTTTTGCATAAAATAGTGAGCAATTTTCAGTTTGAACATCTAGAGTAAAGTCTTTTGAAAAATCATCGCTTGTATTATTATGCGATATATCAATATCTTTTACTTTATTTCCATATAAAGCACCAACTTCATATGCCATTCCAAGAATTGAAAGAAGATCTCCTCTATTTGCAGTAAGTTCAAAATCTACAACTTCATCATCAAGCCCAAGATACTTAATTGGATCTTCTCCAACTACTGCATCATCAGCTAGTTCAGCAATTCCTTCAATGTCCTCTGGTTTTAAGAATTTATGCTCTAATCCAAGTTCTTCAATTGAACACATCATTCCACAAGATTCAACACCACGAAGTTTTCCTTTTTTTATTTCTCCGCCTGGAAGCTTTGCGCCAATTAATGCAACTATTACCTTAATTCCTGCTCTAGCATTTGGCGCGCCACAAACTATCTGAAGTGGCTCTTCTTTACCAACATCTACCATACAAATATGCAAGTGGTCTGAGTTAGGGTGCATTTCGCAGCTTAAGATCTTTCCTATTGTTAGGCCAGAAACTTTAATAAGTTTTCCAACTTCATCATATTCATTTCCAATATTTGTCATGTCTTCACCAAGTTTAACGCTATCCACATCACTTGGCAAATCAATATAATCTTTTAAAAAGTTTAGACTTAATTTCATCTTGTCCTCCTATATTTATTTTACAATTCTTGCATTCGCTTCAAAATTAATGTATCGCAAGGAGCTTAGGTTTATAAAAGCGGAGGCGTACATAAAGTACGTTGAGCATTTTATAAACCGTAGCGACACAGCGAGACGTTGATTTTCAAGTGAATGTTATTCTGCTTCGTCGAATTGTTTTAAAAACCTTATATCGTTTCCATACATTAAACGGATATCTGGTATGTTATACCTAAACATCGCAAGTCTATCTAGTCCCGTTCCAAATGCAAATCCTGTATATTTATCTGGATCATATCCACCCATACGAAGAACATTTGGATGTACCATTCCAGCACCTAAAAGCTCTATCCAGCCTGTACCTTTACAAAGTGAGCAACCTTTTCCCCCACATTTAAAACAGCTTACATCAACTTCGCAAGATGGTGATGTGAATGGGAAGTAACTTGGTCTGAATCTTACTTTTGTATCATCGCCTAAAAGTTTTCTTGCAAATATTTCTAACGTTCCTTTTAAATCTGCAAGTGAAATATCTTTATCAATTACCAGTCCCTCAACCTGTCCAAATTGATGCGAATGAGTTGCATCTTCATCTCTTCTATATGTTTTACCTGGACATATTATTCTTATTGGTGACTTTTCAGTATTAGCTTGCATTACTCTTGATTGAGTACTAGATGTTTGTGTACGAAGCAAATATTCATCATCAATATAGAACGTATCTTGTGCATCTCTTGCAGGGTGACCAACATAATAGTTTAATAATCTAAAGCAATGTTCATCATCCTCTAGTTCTGGTCCATCTACTACGTCGTAACCCATTGATACGAATAGATCCTCTACTTCTTCTATTATTCTGTTGAATGGATGCTTTGAGCCTGATTGAATTTTATTTGCTGGAAGAGAAATATCAATTGTATCTTCTTTTAATTTTTGATTAATTCTTTCCTCTTCAAGTTTTGCTCTAGCAATTTCGAACTTTTCATTAAATTCATTTTTTAGTTCATTCATTTGCATTCCAAATTCTTTTTTGTGCTCGGCAGCAACATCTTTAATACCTGCTGCAAGCTCAGTAATAATTCCTTTTTTACCTTGGTAAGCAACTTTTAAATCGTTTAGCTCTTGCATATTTTTAATTTCGCCAAAACTTTTTGCAATTGCTTCTCTTATTTGTTTTAGTTTTTCGTCCATTGTAATTACTCCTTTATATATATTATTGTTTATTATACTTGCATCAAAAAAGTCCCAAGTATGTATAAACATACTTGGGACGAATAATCTCGCGGTACCACCCAAATTCCAAATGTCGCTTTGGCGACCATCTGGCTCTCGAAATATGATTTAACGCATCATTTACGTTTTGCTCCAATACCTGAAATTCACTCTTTAACTAACTTTAGAAGGCTCTCAATCGGTGACCTTCCTCCCTTTAAAGGTTTTTAAAGTAGCTACTAAATGTATCTTCACTGCAAAATTCTGGATTAATTATAATATAAAATTTATGTTTTGTCAATTCATTCCGTCCGCACTAGAGAAAAAGGGTACGCCCCTTCCTCTTCGAGGTAAGGGGACATCCCCATTTTTCTCATATGCTTTTTTTACTCTATTCTTCCGTCCGCACTAAAGAAAAAGGGTACACCCCTTCCTCTTCAAGGTAAGGGGATATCCCCATTTTTCTCGTATGCTTTTTTATTCATTATATGAGTCTGGCAAGTCATTTTCGAAGATAATAACATCTCCCGCTTTTGTAAGCTTTGCTAACCTTTTCGTTGCTTCATCAAGACTATTTACAACGTATATATTCATATCATTGAAGCCTTCTTCTTTCAATCCTTCTTCAATAGGTTTGGCACGGTTGTTTCCAACAAGAATGGCTATGTCTACAACTCTTGCCATTTGCTTTCCAAATTCCTTGTTAAGATTGTATTCTTCTTTTCCAAGCTCAACCATCCCTGGCGTTATAATTATTTTTCTTCCCTCAAATGTGCTTAGAACATCAAGAGCATATTTGCTTCCAACAGGATTAGAATTAAATGCATCATCAATTACTGTCGTTCCATTTGTTGATGGAAGAAGCTGAAGTCTATGTTCAACAGGCTTAGTCTTCCTAATTCCTTCTACTATTTGTTCTTTCGAAAGGCCAAGATATTCGGCAACAGCAACTGCACAAACGATATTTTGAACATTATGCATTCCAAGCAGAACTGTCTTACATGAATATGTGCCTAACTTTTTACTATGAATTTTAAATTCACTACCATCCTTTGAAGTCTTTATGTCTGAAGCATATACATCACTATTTCCAGCTACTGTAGAATATAAATATTTATTCTTTCGAGGATTTTTATTATATAAATCTAGGCATCTTTCGTCATTCTCAGGCAAGAATATTGCTCCATCAAAAGTAGTTCCTGCAAGAATTTCTGCCTTTGTCTTTTTAACATTTTCAATATTTTTAAATGTCTCTAAATGTTGTTCACCAATAGAAGTTATTATTCCAATATTTGGTCTTACAAAGCTACAGATATCAAAAACATCAAGTCTCTTTCTTGCACCCATCTCAGAAATAAACACCTCATGTTCTGGCTTAAGTTGCTCCCTAATTACTTTGACATTACCCATAGATGTATTATAGCTTCCAGGCGTATATAAAACATTATATTTTTCACTTAATATTGTTGCTAAAATATGCTTTGTAGAAGTTTTTCCATAGCTTCCTGTAATTCCAATCCTGATAAGATTCTTGTATTCTTTTTTATTAAGGATTCTCCTAGCTTTATTTTTGTACCTATCATTATTCCATGATTCAACTGGAGAAACAAACCAATTTGAAATGATCATATTTAGTGGCAAACCAAAAATAACAAACGCATAGATAATTGATATATACCTATTTTTAGCGTCTAAATCATAAGTATGTGAATATTCTGCCCATTCGTTTATTTCCTGAGGAATTACATCACCACTGACATTATAATACTTAATTTGATTGTATACCTGAACTCCATCTTTAATCTCACTAGGATAAAAAATAGGTATTGAATCAAGTATAAAAGCTTCTAAAATGCATGCAATAACAAAATTGCTTACCAACAACCTTATTGCTCGTGCAGTAAACTTTAAAGGCTTCTTTGCTTTTTTACGTTCAATTTTCTCCTTTATTGCAAAAAATCCATTAACCACAACTAGAGCAAACAGTGAAATAAAAGTTGGATAATAACGGTACAATGGATTTACTTCTCCATTAGCATTTTTTACCACATTTAATAAAACTACTCCTGTTAATATATATGTGATAACAACAACAGCCATTTGAATTATTCCCTGTCCAAATGCTTTTCTAGGATTTTTAATTATCCATCTAAACATACCATCATTTTGATAACTTTCTTGTTGCATGATATGAAGAAATTTTGGAACAAGAAACATATATACTATCAAAAAAATCAAATCAAAATATATCATTTTATCACCTATTTTAAGAATTCATTCGTTACAACTAAAAATTTATTAGTGTTGTCAAGATATGCAAAATGCCCAGCGTTTTCAATAATTACCAAACCACAGTCTTTAATTTTTTTCTCCATCGTATGAGCCATATATAAAGGTGTGTCTTGATCGTTCTCACCCCATATTAATAAAGTTGGGCTACTAATATCTTGAAGCTTAGATGTTAAGTCCAAATTAATAATTTTATTAAACGTCTCTCTCTGTACATCTGATTTAAGTGTAGCGTAATCTGAAGATCCTCTTTTCATTCTTAGTTTTGAGAGTTTATCTTCGTATTTTTCCTTTGAAAGAAATAGCTTGTATATATTCTTTATAAACTTATAGCTATATATCTTAAAGAATTTTTTTATCGTCATTTTAGGTTTAACACCAGCGGAATCTGTAAGTACTATCTTTGAAAATAAGTCCTTATATAAAGATGAAAGGTAAATAATTACTCTCCCGCCAAATGAATGCCCTATAACGTCACAACCCACAATATTTTGTTCATTTATAAAATCATACACCATTTGTGAAAACTCTGGTATTCCCCATGATTCTTCTGGTTCCGTGGACGTACCCCCCTGAAAAGGAAAATCAATGGCATATACCTTCCTTGTCTTCATAAAATGAAGATATACTGGTGCCCAAGACTCTATTTTACCCATCCAACCATGAAGCAATAAAAGAGGTCTAACATCGCTATTTTCATTTTCTTCATTACCAAATATTTCATAGTGTATATCAATATTTTTGTATTTGAAAATCAATAAAATCACCTTTTTTATTATATAGTAAATATGACAAAAATACTATAAAAAAGGATAGAATTACAATAATTCTACCCTTAAACAATCCTTTATCTTTTATAATCAACTTTCTCAAGATAAATTGCATTTGGATTAGCTAGTACCCACTTAACTGCAAGTTCAGATAATTTAATAATATCCGTCTCAGATGAACGTTTAGAAATCTTGTTAGCAAGTGCGATAGCAGCGTTTGCTGTTTCTGCATCCTTATCGTCTTCGATAGTTAGATACTTTTCAAGAGCCCTTGCCATCTTAACAAACTCTCTATCCCAATTTGCTCCGCCATTATCTAAAAGTTCATAACTAATTTTACCAACAATTCTAATTATCTCACCTTGAATTGTATTTGATGGCCCACGCTCAGGAACAAGTATTGCCCATAATTCATTATATTGTTCCCACCAATTTGTAGAAGTAACTTCTATTTTTGGTAATTCGATTGGAGGAAGTTTTGCAGCATTTAGATCAGGAATCTCAACACCAAAAAGTTCAGAAAGCTCTTTTTCAGCTTTAATATACTTCTTAACTTCATCTTTCTTAATGTTTTCTTTTTCTTCTTCAAATGTTTCAAGTATTGCTTTAACATATTCTGTAGTTTCTTTTGAAGGTTTAGCACCAGCCTCAAGAAGCATTTTAGAAATTGCAACTCTATCAATTAATTGTTCAGTTGTGCATGTTGATAGTATTTCATCAAGCAAATATGATTTTGAAAATGAACTGTTTCTTGCTGTGACAGAAGCACCAAATTCAAGTAGATTTTTTACAGCTTTTATATTATTCGTATTAGCTGCATAGAACAATGCACTTCCTTTTGATACATCAACAACACAGTTTATGTTTGCCCTATATTCAAGCAATAGTTTTAAAATAGCTCTATTGTCTGCTTGAAATGCAATAGCAGGATAACCAAAACCACAGTCAGAATTTAAGTTAAATCCATTTTCAATTAAAAATCTAGCTTGCTTAACATTTAATCCACTTATCGAAAAAGCATTAGCTGTGCTTTTCCCTCTTTCGAGTCTTGCATCAATCTCACATTCTTCAAAAACATTTGCAAATTTTTGAAGGTCTCCTTTTTCAACTATTTTTCTAAAGTTCTCTGGTAATACTTTTCTTTTTGCCATGCCTATTCCCCCTTTTAATTATCCTCTTCTACAGAATAAATTTGAGCTCTCTTCTTTGCACTTTCATCACTTGCTAAGTATTCATCATATGTCATTTCTTTATCTATAATACCATTTGGAGTGATTTCTATTATTCTGTTTGCAACGGTTTGAACAAACTGATGGTCATGAGAAGTAAATAGAATAACACCTTTAAATGACATTAATCCATTGTTTAATGCTTGGATTGACTCTAGATCCAAATGGTTAGTTGGCTCATCAAAGATTAATAAGTTGGCACCAGATAGCATCATCTTTGAAAGCATACATCTTACTTTTTCTCCTCCAGAAAGTACATTTACCTTCTTTAATGCCTCATCTCCAGAGAAAAGCATTCTTCCCAAGAAACCTCTAACGTATGTATCTTCTTTAATTGGTGAATATTGTCTAAGCCAATCTACAATCGACAAGTCACTATTAAACTCATCGGAATTATCTTTTTTAAAATACGACCATGTTATCGTAATACCAAATTTATAGTCGCCTTCTTGTGGAGCAGAGTTTTCTGTAATGATATCAAACAGTTCAGATTTAGCAGCACCCATAGGGCCTACAAAGGCAATCTTGTCACCATTTTTAACATTTATTGAAACATTATTTAATAGCATTTTACCACTATCATCTTTTTTAGTGATATTGTTTATAAATAATATTTCTTTTCCTGGTTCTCTATCCATTTTGAAGTCTATATATGGATACTTTCTGTTTGATGGTTTTATTTCGTCTAATTCTATTTTTTCAAGAAGTTTCTTTCTTGAAGTAGCTTGTTTTGACTTTGAAGCATTCGCGCTAAATCTACTAATGAATTCCTGTAATTCTTTAATCTTCTCTTCTTTTTTCTTGTTTGCATCTTTCATTTGCTTTAAAGCTAATTGTGAAGATTCATACCAGAAATCATAGTTGCCTGTATATAATTGTATCTTGCCATAATCTATATCGGCTATATGAGTACATACTGTATTTAAGAAATATCTATCGTGTGATACAACAATAACTGTATTTTCAAAGTTTATTAAAAATTCTTCAAGCCATTCAATTGCTTCCATATCAAGATAGTTTGTTGGCTCGTCTAGAAGCAATACATCTGGATTTCCAAACAAAGCAGATGCAAGAAGAACCTTAACTTTTTGAACCTCTGTAAGTTCTTTCATTAGCTTGTAGTGATGCTCTGTCTCAACGCCTAGACCATTTAGTAATATTCCTGCATCACTTTCTGCGTTCCATCCATCCATTTCAGCAAATCTTGCTTCTAATTCTGCAGCTTTAATTCCATCTTCATCACTAAAATCTGGTTTAGAATATATAGCATATTTTTCTTTTATTATTTTAAATAATTCTTCGTTTCCTCTAATTACGACGTTAATTGCAGTTTCTTCTTCAAATTCATGGTGGTTCTGCTTAAGAACTGAAAGTCTTTCCCCTGGATTCATAGTAACATCACCTTGTGATGGTTCTATTTCACCAGACAAAATTTTTAGAAACGTTGTTTTACCAGCACCATTTGCTCCAATTAATCCATAGCAATTGCCGTTAGTAAATTTAATATTTACATCTTCAAATAGTGTTCTTTTTCCAAAACGTAAAGTAACATTGTTTGCACTTATCATAAAATAACTTCCTTTTTTATAGGCTTGCATGAAAATCAATGTCTTACGTTGTCGCTACACCTTGCAAAATGCTCAACGTACCACTCGTACGCCTCCGCTTTTGCAAGTCTAGGCTCCTAGTAATACATTAATTTTGATGCAAGCGCACTTTTCAAATGTATATTGATTTTGACACAAACTTTATTGTCATAGTGTTACATTGTCTGACGTACACTGTACGCCGCTAAAAATTACATGCTTGCCGGCAAGAAATTATCTTCAAACTGCTCTATAAAGAATTTGTCAGTCATACCGGCTATAAAGTCGACAACAATTTTACCATAAGAATTGCTTTCTGTATAGGTTTGAGACATCTTTTTGTAGTATTCTTCGTAAATATAGCCCCTCTTGTTTTCTAAGTCCTCAACGTATTTGTCGTAAAGCATCCTAAATAATTTTATAGAGCGCTCCTCTGTTTCAGACTTAACCGGGTTATTATAAATATTCTTATAGTTAAAGTCCATAAGCTCTTTAAGTGCCTCAAAAACGCGGTCTGAAAACTCTAGATATGATTTTCCATAGCTATGTTCCATAAGGTCCTTTACAAGGTTATCTATTATTTGAGCATTAGTATTTCCAAGAACGCTAGTTATGCTCTCCGGAATATCTTCTCTTTTGATTAAGCCTAATAATATTGCATCTTCAATATCTCTACCGATATACGCAATTACGTCTGAAATTCGTACTACACAGCCTTCCAGAGTCATTGCCCTGATTTTTTTGTCGTAACCTTTAATGTTCCAACAATTATTATATTGCTCGATAAATTGAGGAATGGTCTTTTTGTAATCTGGTTCATATTTCTTTTCTAGCATTTCACCATTGTGACACAAAATGCCATCTAATACCTGAACTGTTATATTTAGCCCTTGGCCATTGTTTTCAAGTGTCTGAAGAACTCTTACACTTTGTGCATTATGAAGAAATAATCCTAATCCGTTTTCTTCACAAATCTTATTTAGAACTCTTTCACCAAAATGTCCAAATGGAACATGTCCCAAATCATGACCAAGTCCAATAGCTTCGATCAAATCTTCATTTAACGAAAGAACTCTACCAATAGTTCTTGCAATCTTTGCTACAAATTGGACGTGAAGTCCTCTATGAGTAATTAAATCATTTGTAACCATTGCAAATACTTGTGTTTTATCCATGTAACGTGTATATGCCATTGAATGAAGGATTCTATCTGCATCTCTAAAGAAATCTGGTCTTACATTAAATTCTTTTTCTCTGTTTTCCTCTTTAAGTCTAGTTGCTCGTACAGTCGGGCAAGCATAAACACTAAGTGCTTTTTCCCTTAAAACCGTATTTTCAATTGAAATTGCATTAAGATTCATTTGCTCCACCTTCTCATTTCTTATATATTTTTAATTTTATGCTAGTTCTTCCTTTTTTTGTTTCTCCTAAAACTTCTTCAATTATAAATCTTCCAAATCCTCTAACAGAAATTAGATCATTTTCTCGAACTTGCTTTGATGATGAATTACAATCAAGATAATTAATCTTTACTCTTCCAGAATCCACTAAAGTGACTGCTTGTGCCCTTGAAAGTCCATAAGCAGAAGATATAGCAGAATCAATTCTAAGCGAGGCTACAGTTGTTTTAAATTCTGTAAATTCTTCTTTCTTTTCCAATATTTCTTCATAGCCTATTTCTTCAAGCTTTATTTTTTCTTTTCCAACTCTATCTAGATTTTGAACAATGTATTTAAAAATTGATGAGGCAACAAACAAATTAGCAACATTATCATTAATTATTATATCGCCTATAACATCTCTTTTAAGGCCAAGTCCTAGTACACTTCCAAGAACTTCTCTATGAGAAAGCTTCTTAGGAGAAATTATTTTAATGATTTTAATTGCTTCTTTGACATCATCTATACTGTCACTACCAATTAAAAGAATCTTTCTTTCGCTTTCTTTGAAGCCGCCAAATTCAATATGAATATATTTATCATATGTGCTTTTACTTTCAATAAGTTCAGCAGGATCTAAAAAATCAGTATATTGAATATCTCCAGTTTTTTCATACTGTCTTATTTTATCTAGAATTTTAATCTTTGAAAGATTTCCTTTTTCCATAAAAAGCTTTAAAACTCCTTTAAATTAGCTACTTTTGATGAAATTACCTTTCTGGTTCAGCTGAATCATGTCCTTGTCTATCTTTATCAATAATCGCTTGAATTCTTTGAATTACTCTATCATTTAGTACCGTGCGTACCTCTTCTGGTGTAAGACTATCGTATAATTGATCCATATTAGCATCTGCATTTACGGTTCTCGTCTTTGAAATATAAAAGTCAATTGCATGTTTAAAATATTCAAGCATAATGTAATATCTTTCTATGCCCTCTTTATACTGACGATACGCCTCTTTATATTCAGCTTCACTTTCATAGTCTTCTCTAGATGGTTCCGGCCCTTTTGGAAGTTTTGGAAGCCTATCTACAATAGGATTAGGTCCGTTTTTATCTCCAACCCTTGCTCTTCTTAAAAGCTGATAAATTGGATCTATTCTTTTTGCCACTGAAAAATCAGTAAATTTTGGTACTACATTATTATCTAAAAGAGTATTAATAGTCCATCTTGTGTCATCAGCTAATGGTCTATACCAATAGATATTATTATGTCCTACTCTAGTATATATTTTTGATTGCATATCCATTCCCAATAGCTGAGATAGTTGTACGTAATTTCTCAACCTTTCGTTAGCTCCTCTTCCAAATAAAGCTAATGATGCCGACCTATATTCTAAAACCCTATTATGCATGCTTGCTTTTTCAGCTTCATGTAAATCACTTGCTCTTCTGCCATCTTTAGTCAAATAATCTAAGTCTTCCGCATATCCGTACCTTATTCCTTCACTAGTTACACCACTTGTGTATGAAAAATGTCCTTCAACTTCTTCTTCTCTTTCACCAACGAAAATTCTCCTAGGTACTTTTGAAAGAGCTGCTCTATATCCTTCTTTTCCGCCTGGGAAAGATGACAAATCAACATAGTGATCAACATCTGCTGTTCCAATAGGATAATTTAATGGAAGCCTATAAGAACCATCTTCTGCTCTTTGTATATCCCTTTGATGAACCATTCTTGATGCATTATATTCACTAATAATCTTATCTAATTCTTCTTGTGTAATACTCTTATATACTATTCCGTCAATAACTTCAAACTGTTCGTTCTCACTCACACTATCTCTTACTCTTAATCTAATTTCATCGATAGGTAATGGAGCTTCTTCAACTCCGCCAATAAATAATAACTTTACTTTATCTGGATGCAACATTGTAAAATTT